>Ga0272440_1002312_pt1 | contig 14948 bp, 2 predicted proteins | sample SSMMMBAug17_FD_192440 | JGI IMG/M metagenome (GOLD analysis project Ga0272440, IMG submission 192440) | Marine sediment archaeal communities from Little Sippewissett salt marsh, Falmouth, MA, United States - SSM-MMB-Aug17 | ecosystem: Environmental > Aquatic > Marine > Wetlands > Sediment ... | reverse complement strand
ACACTTATTTTAATTGTTGATGATTTGCCGCAAAATCTTCAAGTACTTGGCAGTATTTTAAGAAAGGCAGGTTATCAGTTAGCTGTTTCAACCAATGGAAAACAGGTAATGAGCATGATGGATAAAATTTCACCTGATTTGATACTGCTTGATGTTATGATGCCTGAAATGAATGGACATGAAGTTTGCCAGTGGTTGAAAAAAAATGAAAAAACTAATCATATTCCTGTTATTTTTTTAACAGCAAAAACTGAAACTGAGGATATTGTTAAAGGTTTTGAATTAGGTGCAGTTGATTATATTACCAAGCCTTTTAATTCAACAGAGCTTCTTGCAAGGGTAAAGACTCATATTGAACTTAAGAAAAACCGGGATGTAATTTTAAAGCTCATTACTGAATTAGAACAAAAAAATAAAATACTTGAAGAACTTGCTGTAACTGATGGACTAACAAAAATCTATAATCATAAACATATAATTGATAGATTAACCTCTGAAATAAATGGATCAAAAAGGCATGGTAACAGTTTATCCATTATAATGTTTGATATTGATCACTTTAAAAATATCAATGATACTTATGGACACCCTTTTGGAGATAAAGTTCTTGTTAAAGTAAGTAATACTATCAAAGAAGAACTAAGATCAATAGATGAGATTGGAAGATATGGCGGAGAAGAGTTCCTTGTTATTTTAAGAAATACTGATAAAGAAGGCTCTTTTATTGCAGCAGATAGAATTAGAGAATCTATTGAATTAATAACATGGGATGTTGATGGCTTTAAAGTTACTATCAGCGGTGGGATTTGTACTCTTGATAATGAAAATGCATCTGAACTAATTATGAAAGCTGATCAAGGTTTATATTCTGCTAAGAAAAAAGGGAGAAACAGAATAGAATATGATCCAGGCTAATTCATACTCCTTTCAATGCTTTTCCTTATCGTTTTAGCGGAAGTGCATGGGAATCGAACCCACCCGGGACGGTTTTAGCGCCCCACACCGGATTTGAAGTCCGGGAGCCCCACCAGTGAGCTTGGCACTTCCAATTTCTATCTTTATTATACTATTATAATTATGTCAATATATTATTCTTTATGTCAATATCTATATTTAATAAAAAATCATAATATTACAATCCAACTTTGGTTTTTCCAATTATGTTAAGTGTAAGTCTGTGTTTGTCCGTGTCAGTCCACACGAAATTCAAAAAACAAAAGTTGGATTATAATATTATGATTTTTTTATAAACTATAGTTTGGTTCTGTTTTTTATGGATTCTATGATTTACTAAATTCTTATTTGATTTTGTCATTGAAATCTTATAATCCTGAAAATTATTATTCAAATAACATTTAATACTAAGTGTTAGCCCATGTTTGTCCACGATACAAATAAGTTATAATTTAAAACATTTAAGGTGATAAAATGTATAAAAGATTTTTAGTTGATAATGAAATTTTAGCCTATATTTTAGAAAATAAAAATAATAATAATAAAATTAATCAAATACTTGATTTTTTTGAAATTAATCAAATTCAAATACATGCTGCAATAAATCAACTTTCTGAAATTCAAAAAAAATATTATAATGATAATAAATTGTTACATAAAGATATTCTTAATAAAAACTGGATTAAGTTTTGTAACAAAATTAAAACAATAAATTCACCTGTTGATATTGATTTAGATGATAAATTATTTATTGAAGATGCAGCTTTATATTTTTTACAGCAGGCTGCAATATCAATTAATGCAATTATTATTACTGTTAATAATGATTTTATAAAAAAATCAAAATATACGATAAATATTGATGATCTTATTGCTGAACAAAAACAAAACAATAATGTATTATTTTTAGATTTAGAGCAAATTAATTTTTCATCTATAAATGATATCAATACTGCAATTGGAAATGTATTAAAAAGCGGCTGGTATATTCTTGGAAACGAAGTCAGCTCCTTTGAAGATGAATTTTCAAAATTTTGTAACTCGCAATTTTGTATTGGAGTAGGAAATGGACTTGAAGCCCTACATTTGATATTAAAAGCAATGGAAATCGGAAATGGTGATGAAGTTATTGTTCCTGCAAATACTTATATTGCAACATGGCTTGCTGTTACGTATTCAAATGCTGCAATCGTTCCAGTAGAACCAGATGAAAAAACATATAATATTGATCCAAATAAAATTGAGAAGGCAATAACTAATAAAACTAAGGCTATTCTTGTTGTTCATTTATATGGACAATGTGCTGATATGGACCCAATAAGAACAATTGCAAAAAAATATAATCTGAAAATAATCGAAGATGCTGCTCAGGCACATGGCGCAAAGTATAAAAATGAAATAGCTGGTTCTCTTGGAGATGCAGCAGGATTTAGTTTTTATCCTGGTAAAAACTTAGGAGCATTAGGAGATGGAGGCGCAGTTGTTACAAATGATAAATATCTTGCTGAAAAAATTCGAATCTTAAGAAATTATGGTTCTAAAATAAAATATAAAAATGAAATCATAGGATATAATTCAAGATTAGATGAGCTTCAGGCTGCAATACTTAGAAAAAAATTAAAAACTCTTAAAGATGACAACAATTATCGAAATGTTATTGCACAAAAATATTTTAAGGCATTAAAAGATAATAGAAATATAATTTTACCTGAAATTTTAAAATCTTCATATCATTGTTTTCATATATTCGCCATACGCAGTGATAAAAGAGATAAGCTTAATGAACATTTAGCTAAGTGTGGTGTAAATTGTTTAATTCATTATCCAATTCCACCGCATTTATCTTTTGCATATAAAAATTTAAATTATACTATTGGAGATTTTCCTATTACTGAAAATATGGCAAATACATTACTTAGTCTGCCTATTGGAAGTCATATGAATGATACACAAATTCAAAAGGTTATTGAATCAATTTTATCATTTGATAAAAATAAAGGATTATTACAATGAATCTAAAATTATTATTTAAAATTCAAACAATCATTTTATTAATTTTTTCCTTTTTATTTTTAAATACTGCATTTTCTGAATTAAGAGTTTCATGGCATTCTCCTGAACAAACATTGCAAGAAGGTGAGCAATCTTCTGTTACTCTTACAATAAGCTCTCCTCAAGAATATACTGTTTATGTGCCTTATACTATTAAAGATATTGGGACTACCTTACAGGATCATGGCTTAGAAAATTCAACATTAGTAATTCCTCCAAATATTAGTAATGTTAGATTAGATTTTGGCATTGAAGATAATGACACACTTTATGAAGGAACAGAAATAGTTATATTGAAAATTGAAACACCAATTCCAGCAAACATTACTCCATTTGGAAACCCTCAACATGTTATTTTTATTGAAGACAATGATCCAAAACCATTTGTTAACTGGTATTCTTCTAACCAGAGTGTAACTGAAAATGCTGGAGAAATAACTCTTTCAGCATCACTTTCAACATTTTGCGGTTTAGATGTAAAAATTTCTTATTCTGTTAGTGGTACTGCTGCTTATATTGATGACCATGATCTAATTGAACAGATTATCATAATACCCGCTGGAGAAATATCTAAATCAATTAGCTTTTCAATTATTAATGATTTGTATTTTGAAGACACTGAGGAAATAATTTTAACAATGAAAAATCCTGTTAACGCAGATATAGGAGATAAAGGCACATATACATTATATATACATAATGATAATGACACTGAACCAGAGGCAAGCTGGTCAAAAAGTAACCAGACTGTTGCTGAATCAGTCCAAGATATTACTATTACAGCTATAATATCAGCTCTCAGCGGCACTCCAATAAATATTCCATACACTGTTACAGGAACTGCTAAATCATCTGAACATTCTCTAACAAATGGCACAATCACAATACCTGTAGATTCATTAAGTAGTACAATATCATTTACAATTGTAAATGACGACATATATGAAAATAATGAGACAATAATTGTTAATATGGGCAAACCAGATATTATAAATGCTTCAGGAATAACCACTCATACAATTACAATATCTTCTGATGAAACAGATATCCCAGATGTCAAATGGACAAAATCTACAGAAAATATTACTGAAAATGTTACTTCAATATCAATTACTGCAACAATATCTGCAATTTCTGAAAGAGATATGTATGTTAATTATTATAGTATTGATAGTTCGGCAAAAAATAATATTGATTTTCAATTTGATGCATCTCCATTAGTAATTGAGGCTGGAACCTTAAGTAATTCATTTAATTGTAATATAATAAATGACTCTTATGATGAACCTGAGGAAAATTTTTCATTTTATTTACCTGATTCAAATTCAATTGAACCTAAAACTTTGGTTATTAATATTTCCGATGATGATCCGCCTCCTGATATATACTGGTCCAGCAGTTTTCAAGAAATCTCAGAAAATACATTAAGCGGAACTATAACAGCAAAATTAAATGTACTGTCAGCCTTTGATATAAATGTACTTTTTGAAGTTTCTAACAACACCGCAATTGGAGAAGGAATTGATTATTCAATACCTGATGGTTCAATATCAATTCAGGCTGGCAACACATTTGCCAGTAAAGAATTTACTATTATTAATGATCTTATTAACGAAGGCGATGAATCGTTTTATATCACTATGAAAAATCCAGCCAATGCAATACTTGCGCAACCTTCAATTCATACAATCACAATAACAGATGATGACTATCCTCCAACTATTCAATGGTTAAATTCAACTTTATCAATAAATGAAAATTCTGGAGAGATAAGTATCATAGCTATGTTAGATAAAATAAGTTCAAAAAGTATTTCAGCATCATATACTATTGGAGGCACTGCCTCTGGAAATTCTATTGATCACAATTTAACAGATGGTACAATAACTATATCAGCAGGTCAAAATCAAGCTTCAATCAGTTTTAATATTATAAATGACAATTTTGATGAATATCAAGAAACAATAATTTTAAATATGTTTTCCCCTCAAAATGCTGATTTAGGAGCAACAAATACTCTTGTACTTACAATAGAAGATGATGACGAATCTCCTTTAGTTATGTGGAGCAAAACATCAGATTCTGTTACCGAAACAGTTCAACAAGTATTCATTTCTGCGGAAATTGACAATATTTCAGAAAAACAAATATCAATCCCATTTATTGTTTCTGGCTCAGCAGCAAAAGATCAAGATCATTATCTCAGCAATGACACAATTATTATTTTACCAGGACAGACAAGTGCTTCTTATACTATTAATTTAAACGATGATTTAATGGATGAATTTTATGAGGAAACTATAGTTTTAACTATAGACAGCCCAATAAATGCAATCATTGGAGAAGCAAATGTTTACACTCTTACTATATTTGATGATGACCCAGGTCCCCCAATATACTGGTCATCTCTAGAACAAAGAATTGATGAAAATATTGAACTGGCAACTGTTACAGCCTCTATTAGTATTGTAAGCGGAATAGATGTTGAAGTGCCTTTTTTAGTCTCAGGAACTGCATCAGGTTCAGGAGTAGATTTTCTTATTGAAAAAGATTCAATTATTATTAAATCTGGCGAAAAATCAGCCTCTTTAACAATAGAAATGGTAAATGATATAATTTATGAAAGTACAGAATCAATTATTTTAACAATAGATGCACTCTCAGGCGCAAATAGAATTTATCCCTACACTCATACAATTCATATAGAAGATGATGAAGCATATCCTGTTGTTAATTTTCAATCATCTAAAGAAACTGTTACTGAAAAATCAAACAGCATTTCAATTACAGCAAATTTAAGCGTTTCCAGTGCTTATGATATTACAGTTCCAGTTTTATTTAATGGATCTGCTCTTGGAAGCGGAACTGATTATATGCCTTTAAATGATAAATTCTTTTTTCCTAAAGGATCAAAGCAGTCTTCTTTTAAAATAAACATAATAGATGATCTTTTATATGAAATTTCTGAATTTATTACCATAGAAATGAAAAACCCTGTAAACACTACAATCGGATTTCCAGATTTATATTCAATAACAGTATTAAACAGCACTCCTATGCCTGAAGTTCAATTCAGTCAATTAAGTCAAAGTTTGATTGAACAAAACTCTGAAATTAATTTAAGTTTAAATTTAGATCGTTTAAGTGCATTAGACACATTAATTTCTTATTCAATTTATGGAACAGCTTCAGGAAATGGAACTGATTATAGTTTATTTGCAGGAGAACTGATTATTCCTGCAGGAGAATCAGGAATTACAAAAAAAATAAATATTTTTGATGATAATTTATATGAAAATAATGAAACAATTATTATTGAACTTATTAACAGTGAAAGTGCAAATATTGGTCCAAATAATACTCATACAATAACAATAAATAATAATGACCCAATGCCAGAGATTGCCTTTAGCACAAATACAATAAATATCTCTGAAAATTCAAATGTCATAAGTATCAGCTTAAATCTAAATACAGAAAGCCAGTTAGATGTTCATGCTCCAATATCAATCACAGGCACTGCTAAATCAAATGGACTTGATTATAGCATGGATTCCTCAGATTTTATAATACCCGCAGGTTCTTTAACATGCTCAAGGCAGATTATAATTACTAACGACCTGCTTGATGAATATGATGAAACAATTATATTATCAATTGATAATCCAGTTAATGCAGCTTCAGGCAGTAATAAATCAGAAACTATTACAATTCTTGATGATGATTCACCCCCATTTATTAACTGGTTAAACAGCTTTCAAAGCATTTCAGAAGATCAAAAAAGCCTTTCCATTACTGCAAGCCTTAGTGAAAAAAGCTGCAAAGATGTATTTGTAAAATATTCAATTACAGGTACTGCATCTGGAAATTCACAGGACTATACTGATGATTTAATTGAAATTATAATCAAAGAAGGTGAACTGCAAATTACAAAAACTTTTCTAATCAATGATGATATTTTTGATGAAAACGATGAAACAATAATAATTTCAATGGAAGACCCTATAAATACTATTCTTGGAGATGTTTTTATTCAATCAATTACCATTTTAGACAATGATCCTAAACCATATCTTAAATGGACAAAAACAAATCAAGAAATCAATGAAGATTCTGGATCTGTTACAATTGAAGCAAGCTTATCTCAAAAAAGTAATTTAAATATTTCTGCTTTACTCGGCATTGAAGGATCTGCTATCCCTTCAGTTGATTTTATTTTAGATGAAAATACAATAAATTTTGCTCCGGGACAGACAAATATTATTAAAACAATAATTATTGTAGATGACAATTATGATGAAATAGCTGAAAATTTCAAATTGAGCTTTAAAGACCCTGTAAATGTAATATTAGAAAATATTACACAAACAATCACAATAATAGATAATGATCCATTACCAATTGTAAACTGGCAGAATACCTCTCAAACAGTTGCTGAAGACACTGAAATTGTAACAATAACTGCAAAATTAAACACAATCAGCGGTCAAAAAGTTACAGTACCATATAGTGTTTCAGGAGATTCATTATCTGGAGGTACTGACCATAGTCTTTCAGATGGTATTATTTCAATACCTGCCGGTCAAATAAGCTCTTCAAAAGAAATTATTATTACAAATGATCTTATTGATGAAAAAAATGAAACTATTATTATTAGTATTACAAACCCAATTAATGCTCAAAAAGGCGATGAATCTGTTCAAACTATCGAAATACTTGATGATGATGAAAAACCATCTGTATCTTTTCAATATTCTGATTTAATTCTTAGTGAAGATTCAAATAAAACAAATGTAAAAGTTCAGTTAACTCATGAAAGCGGATTTGATGTTGTAATCCCTTTTAATATTGCAGGTACAGCATCACAAGGTATTGATTATAATTTATCAAAATACGAGTTCTTGATTAAAGCAGGAAGTCTTTCTGATGAAATTATTATCACATTAATTGATGATGATATAAAAGAAAACGATGAAACTGTTATTTTAAATATTGGAACTCCAGAAAATGCAATAAAAAAATCTCCTTATAATTTTGTATTAACAATCGAAGAAGATGATCCAACCCCTATTGTTTCATGGACAACCCAAACAAGATATATTACAGAAGATAGTGTTAATTTGACAATTACAGCAAACCTTACTCAAAAATCAAGCTTTGATATAAGTATTGAATATGAAATTAGCGGCACTGCCTCTGGAAATAATATTGATCATAATCTAAATGCTGGTAATATTAGATTCAATGCTCAACAATTAACTTCAACAAAAACATTTACTATAATTGACGATACATTCTTTGAAAATGATGAAACAATTATTATTACATTAAAAAATTCCCAAAATGTTATAATTGGAAATCCCTATATTCAAACAATATATATAAAAAATGACGACACTAAGCCAGTTGTTTCATTTAATGAAAATGGACAGGATGTAAATGAGATAGATTCAACAATAAATATTTCAACAAATATCGACTTAATCAGCGGTCTTGATGTTACTATACCCTTTATTATAAAAGGTTCTGCAACAGGAAATAACATAGACTATGATATCTCATCAAGTTCAATTATAATTCCTGCCGGGCAAAAATCAGCTTTATTAAGTATAAATATTAATTCAGATGATCTAAGAGAAATTGATGAATCAATTATTTTAAAAATTGATCAGCCAGTTAATGCAAATGTCGGTACTCCTGATACATATACATTGAATATTATCGATAAAAATGTAAATCCCAAAATTTCATGGTCAACTGATAATATTGAAATTTCAGAAAGTCAAAAAACTTTAAGCATAAACCTTAATCTTTCCGAAATCACAGGCATGGACGAAATTATTCCAATTGATATTTCCGGTACTGCCGCTAATGGCAATGATTTTTTTCTTGAAAATCAAATAATAATACCATCAGGAAGCATATCAATAACTAAAACATTTAATATTTCAAATGATAATTTTGATGAAAATAATGAAACAATTTACCTGAAATTAAATCCAACTGCTTATGCAGACTTTGGCGATATTACAGTTCTTTCAATCAATATAATTGATGATGACCCATTGCCATTAATAAGCTGGAATGTAAATGAGTCTCAATTTAGTGAAAATAATGGCAAGGTAGAGATTTTAGCAAAACTTGAAGGCATGTCGTCATTTGACATTTCAATTCCTCTTACATTAGAAGGAACAGCCAGTTCAAATGATTATAAAATAAGTACTGATCAATTATTAATCAAAGCATTTGAGCTTTCTGGAAAATTTTATATTGATATCATTAATGACAATATTTATGAATTAGACGAAACTATTTCATTAATAATGAATAATACAAGTCTGGCTGAAATTTTTCAAAATCCAATGCATACGTTAATTATTAAAGATGATGAGCCTGTGCCTGAGATAAAATTCCTAAAAGATTTTCAAGAAACAAATGAAAATTCAGGATATATTATTCTATCAGCGGTTATTAGTGGTTTAAGCAGCCTTGATGTTAATATTTTATTTGATATAACCGGAACTGCTTCAGGTAATAATGTTGATTTTAATATACAATCAAATTCTATTGTCATACCTGCTGGTTCTTTAACTTCATTTAAAACAATATCTATTATAGATGATAATCTTCCTGAGATAACTGAATCAATAGTTCTAACAATGAATGAGCCTGAACATTGTATAAAAACAACACCTTTTGTTCATACAGTAAATATTATTGATAATGAACCAAAGCCAACAGTTCAGTGGAAAGTTTTAGACCAGACAGTAAATGAAAATGTAGAATCAACAACTATTACAGCATTTTTAAACAGAGTAAGCGGAGTTGATGTAATTGTAAAATATGAATTAAGCGGAACTGCAAGTGGAAATGGTATTGACTATATACTTGATTCAGATATTGTTATTCCTGCAGGAAGCCTTGAAGCATCAAAGATAATTTATATTATTGATGATCCTTTATATGAAAATGCAGAAAAAATAACTATTACAATAAAAGACCCTCTTTTTGCTAATGCTGGTCAGGAAGATACACACAGCATAATAATTTACGACAATGACTCATTACCTACAGTTCAATGGTCGAAAATCAGCCAAAATTATCAAGAAAATATTGAAAATCCAACTAATTCAATAACTCTGGATAAAATAAGCGGCCTTGATACTATTGTTTCTTTTCAAATACAGGGAACTGCAACTATTAATAAAGACTTTTCTATAGAAAACGAAATAATAATACCTGCAGGTCAATTAAGTGCTTCTAAAACATTTGAAATTACAAACGACATTTTTGATGAGTTTGATGAAACAATTTTACTAAAAATGGACATACCAGTAAATGCTCTAAAGGGAATTAATTCAGATAAGGAAATTACAATAATTGATGATGACCCAAATCCTTATATTAACTGGTCTTTTGATAAATTAACAATTTTAGAAAATTCACAGTCAAAAGCTATTACAGCAACATTAAGTCAAATAAGTGAAAAGCAAATCACTGTTTCTTATAAAGTCTCAGGAACTTCAAATGTATTTAACCAGGATCACAATTTGGAGGATTCAACATTAATATTTGAACCGGGCACAAAAAGCCAAAGAATTGATATTCATCCATTAACTGATCAACTTTATGAAGGCGATGAAACAATTATTTTGACAATTTATGATACTATAAATGCCATTAATGGTGATATATTTGAAAGCACTATAACAATAAAAGATTTAAATCCAATTCCTGAAGTGTTCTGGTCAATACAGGAAAGATCGATTTCTGAAGATGTTGGCAATATAAATATCTCTGCAAGTTTAAATTCTTTAAGTGAACTTGATGTTATAATTCCTTTATTAATTGAAGGTACAGCCTCAGGTCAGGGTAATGATTATACATTTTCTAATGATCAGATTATTATCTCTGGAGGTAAACTAAATACATCTATTCCAGTTACAATAATAGATGATGAAATGTATGAATACACAGAAACTGTTATTTTAACAATGCAATCACCACAAAATGCGATTTTAAATAATAATAACACGTATTCTTTAAATATAAAAGATAATGACATAAAACCATATGTAAGCTGGCAAATAGATGAAAGCTCTATTTCTGAATCTTCAAATTCTGTCCAAATAACTGTTTGTTTAAATATAATTAGTGGAAAAGATTCAATTATTCCTGTTATTGCTTCAGGCAGTGCAACTGATGAGGATTATATACTTGATACTAATCAAATTATCATTTCAGCAGGAAGTAAAACAGCAAAAATGCAAGTCCAAATAATTGATGATGATAAACTTGAAAAAAATGAAACAATTATTTTACAAATCAATTCACCAATTAATGCAAATCTAAATGAAGATTCAATCACATATCACAATATAAATATATTAGATAATGACCCTTTTCCTATTGTTAATTGGGAACAGGTGGAGTTTAATATTGAAGAAACTTATGGCATTATATCTTTTAAAGCAAATCTCAATGAAATTTCTGAATTAGATACTATAGTTAATATCTCCCTTGAAGGAACTGCAAAAGGAGATGGCATTGATTACAGCATTATAGAAGATGTATTGTTTATTGAATCAGGTAAAAGTCAGGGAAATTTTTCAATTAAAATAATTGATGACGATCTATTTGAATTAAATGAATCGTTAATTCTTATTATGAAAGACAGCCAAAACGCAGTAATTGGTGAAAATTCAAAAGTCAATATTGAAATAACAAGCAATGACCCAATGCCGTCTGTATATTTTTATACTAAATATCAGGAAGTACCAGAAGATATTGGAACTGTTTATATTACTTCTATTCTCGATAAAATAAGCAACCTTGATACAACTATACCATTTGAAATTTCTGGAAAAGCTTCAGGTTCAGGTATTGACCATAGTCTGCAAAATGGAAAAATTATAATTCCAGCAGGTATGAAAACAAAAACACTTCAAGTATTAATTAATGACGATAAGCTCTATGAAGATGACGAAGACTTAACTATTTATATGACAAATCCAAGTAATGCAATATCAGGAATAACTAATACTCATACTGTTAAAATTATTAACAATGATCCAATTCCAATATTGAATTGGACTAAAATTTCTCAAAATATTAGCGAAAATTCAGATGAAATCACAGCCAATCTTGAGCTTAGTGAAATATGTGGATTAGATGTTACAGTTCCATTAAGTTTAACAGGGCTTGCTGATTTGAATTATGATTATTCAATTTCCCAGCAATATTTTATCATTAAAGCTGGTCAAAAAATTATGCCGGTTACTATTGATTTAAAAGACGATCTTTTAAATGAATATAATGAAACCATAATAATTGAATTTAAAGATTTAATTAATGCAGTTGCAGGCCCAGCAAACCTGCATAAAATTACAATTCAAGACAATGACCCTATGCCCTCAATTGGTTTTAAAGACTATAATAAAGCAATTTCAGAACAAGATGAGACAGCATCATTTGAAATTGTACTTTCAAGTGCTTCAGGAAAGGATGTTAAATTTTTATGTTCATTATCTGGAGATGCAGTTAATGATCAATCTTTACAAGAAAATAAATCTGGTGATTATTCCTTTATTCAGGATTTAATTACAATTCCAGCGGGAGTAATTAGAAAAGTAATAAGTTTTCCGATAATTTCAGATACATTCTTTGAAAATGATGAAAAAATTGTATTAACAATTAAAGACCCAATAAATGCATCTATAGGGACAATTAATACACATACAATTACTATTATTAACGATGACAACTTACCTTTTGTTAACTGGCAAAAATCAAGTCAGCTTCTTTTGGAAGATTCAGGCTATGCATGGATTACTGCAACTATTGATAATATAAGTGGTCTTGATACTAAATTTACTTTTAATATTTCAGGTAATGCAACAGGTAAAGGAGTTGATTATATATTAAATCAGGATTTTTTAATTATCCCGCAAGGAGCAAAAAGCGCATCAATCAGTATTAGTATTGTTGATGATCTTATTTATGAAAATATTGAAACAATTATTATAGAAATGAATCAGGTTTATAATGCTCAAATTGGAATTCAAAAAGTTCACGCAATTGGTATTAATAGTAATGAAGAAAAACCAACAGCATTTTGGTCAATACAATCGCAAAAAATTATTGAATATGGAAAAAATGTTGAAGTTAAAGTCAAAATTGATAGATTAAGCGATCTAAATGTAATAATTCCTTTTACTGTTACTGGAACTGCTGTTGGCAACAGCGTTGATTATAAGATATCAAATGATAAAATAACCATTTTAAAAGGAGAGGATTATGCAATATTATCATTTGAAATAAAAGATGATTATGTTAACGAAGGCGATGAGACAATTATTATTACTATGGGTGAACCAATAAATGCACAAAAAGGAAATATTGTCGAACATACTGTGATCATTGAAGATGATGATGATTTACCAACTGTTGAATGGAGCTTTGCAGAGTATAGTATTAATGAAAATGCTAAAAATTTTACAATTGATACAATTCTTAGCTATGCTAGCGGATTAATTGTATATGTGCCTTATATTGTCAGTGGATCAGCATCAGGCAATGGTCAAGACCATACATTAATGAATGGAACAATAACAATTCCTGCAGGTTTAAGATCACAATCTTTAGGTTTTAACATAATAGATGATAATCACTGGGAAGATGTTGAAACAGTTATTATAAAAATTCTTAACCCGACAAATGCAAAAAATGGCCTGAATTCAACCTTTACATTATATATAAAAGATGATGATATTCTGCCCTATGTTAATTTTTCAAATCATCAACAAATTGTTAAAGAAGAAAATGTATTTGTCTCAATAACCGCTACATTGAGTTCAAAAATAGATTTAAATGTTTCAATACCATTTAAAGTCGGAGGAACAGCCTCTGGAGGTATAGATCATTATATTAACAATGGTATTATAACAATATTGGCAGGTCAGACTCAGGTTAGCAAGCAATATCAAATTGTTTCAGATAATATTGATGAAACTGATGAAAATATTATTATTACAATGGCCTCTCCAATTAACGCCCAAAAAGGAGATATCTTTATTCATACAATAACAATTCAAGATGATGATGATCCCCCAACAGTTAACTGGTCAAATAATAATCTTTCATTATTTGAAGACCATGGATTTGTTAATATTGATGCTGTTTTAAATATTATAAGCGGATATGACATTATAGTCCCATTTGACGTAAGTGGAACGTCAACTTATGGCAAAGATCATAATTTGCTGAACGCTGAATTATTAATACCCAATGGCTCAAAATCAGCAAAAATCAGCTTTGAAATTATTGATGATACTATTGATGAAAAAATCGAAACTATCATAGTTAATATGCACGAGCCAATGAATGCAGTTAAAGGCAGCATAAATAATTTAGAAATTGAAATAAATGACAATGATCCAACACCATTAGTATTTTGGGATAAAACTGCACAAATAATCGCTGAATCTGAAAAAGATATAAAAATTACTGCTAAATTAAGCGCTATAAGTGGACAGGATGTAAAAATTTCATATCAGGTCAGCGGATCAGCAACAATTTTAAAAGATCATGACCTTACAAGCGGTAATATTATTATTCCAGCAGGCAATATTTCACAAGATATTGGATTTAATCTTTTTCAAGATAATATTTCAGATAATAATGAAAATATTATAGCAACAATTATAAATGTAGAAAATGCGATTAAAGGGGAACCATATATTCAAATAATTAATACAATAGACTATATTTTTGGAGATATAAACAAAACAGGACTTCTTAATTTAAGAGATGCAATAATATCTCTACAAATTCTTTCAAATATAGATAACTCTGATATAAATTATGGGGGCGATGTTAATTCCGATAATAAAATTGGTATTCAAGAAATAATCTATATTTTAAAAAAGATTGGAAAACTTTAG
>Ga0272440_1002311_pt1 | contig 14956 bp, 11 predicted proteins | sample SSMMMBAug17_FD_192440 | JGI IMG/M metagenome (GOLD analysis project Ga0272440, IMG submission 192440) | Marine sediment archaeal communities from Little Sippewissett salt marsh, Falmouth, MA, United States - SSM-MMB-Aug17 | ecosystem: Environmental > Aquatic > Marine > Wetlands > Sediment ... | reverse complement strand
TAATAATACAATAAAGGCACCCAAATGATAGATAACATCAAAAGACTTTTAAATAAGTTAAACGAACATATGCTGGCACAATTGGATGCTGCCGCAGGTTTTGCATTATCCGGTTCCCATTATGAAATCAGTGTGGAACATTTATTGATCAAATTGCTTGATCATGATGATGGCGATATTCCTAAATTATGCCAGTTGTTACAAATTTCAGAACGTGATATGAGATACGCCTTATCAAAATCCTTATCTGAGTATCGAACAGGTAATTCAGGGCGCCCATCTTTTTCACCTGGTTTAATTACACTGATTGAAGATGCATGGATGATTGCATCCATAGAAACCAATTCCCCAAAAATACGTTCAGCCCATTTGATGGCATCATTTTTTTCAGAATTTGCAAAACGTAATTATTCGGATATTGCCGAAGTTTGTTCACAGACAAGTAAAGATCTGATCATAAACGTTATCGAAAAGGGCATTTCAGGCTCAATAGAAGAACAGGTTCTGGTTGAACAGGATAGCAAACAGCCATCAATGACAAGTGATGCGCAATCGGCACTCAATCAATTTACAGAAAACCTAACAGAAAAAGCAAAGGCAGGAAAAATTGATCCAGTTTTTGCACGTGATGATGAAATCAGGCAATTAATCGATATCTTATCGCGTCGGGGAAAAAATAATCCAATCCTGGTTGGTGAGCCTGGTACAGGTAAGACAGCCATTGTTGAAGGCCTGGCTTTGAAAGTAATTGAAAATGAAGTTCCGCCCATGTTCACTGATGTTGATATTTTGGTACTGGATATGGGGCTACTTCAAGCAGGCGCTAGCGTTAAAGGAGAATTTGAAAACCGCTTAAAAAATGTTATTTCAGGCATTCGTAATTATCCCAAACCGGTTATTACATTTATTGATGAAGCACACACCCTTATTGGTGCTGGCGGTAGTGCTGGACAAAATGATGCTGCCAATTTGCTCAAGCCAGCATTGGCCAGAGGTGAGCTGAGAACAATCGCTGCTACTACATGGTCTGAATATAAAAAATATTTTGAAAAAGATGCGGCCTTAACCCGACGATTTCAATTGATTAAGGTCAATGAACCTGAAGACATGGATGCCATTACAATTATGCGAGGACTTCGCAGTAAGTATGAAAACCATCACAAAATTCGAATCACTGATGATGGCATTCAGGCGGCTGTCAAACTTTCCCGACGCTATATCATTGGTCGCCAGCTTCCAGATAAAGCCATTGATCTACTTGATACTGCATCTGCTCGCGTCGCTCTATCTCAAAATAGCACACCTTTTGATATTCAATCCATTCAGCAACAAATGGCGGCACTGGATCGAGAACACAAAGCCTTGATTCGTGATCGCGCCCAATTTAAAAATCAGGAAGATTATGATAAACAATGTAAAGAACTAGCAGCCAACAAAGAATGCTTACAGAATTCACTTGAAACCTTAACACAAAAATGGGATCATGAAAAACAACTGGTTCAAGAATATCTGGATGAATTAAAGACATTTAATGAATCAACAAATGATGATCAACTTCAAAATATTACGAATTGCATTCAAAAAATTAAAGATACACAAAAAAAGACACCTATGGTATACTCTGAGGTGAATGAAGCAGTTATCGCATCAGTGCTTGCAGATTGGACCGGCATCCCTATAGGAAATATGCTTGATGATGAAGTGTTGAAGATAAAACAATTGTATGCGGACCTATCGCAACGAATTATTGGACAGCATTCTGCAATGAAAACCATAACACGAGCATTGCAAATATCAAAAACAGGCTTACAAGATCCAGGCAAGCCAACAGGCGTATTTTTGCTAATTGGACCCAGTGGTGTTGGTAAAACTGAAACCGCAATCGCGCTTGCGGATCTATTTTTTGGGGGGAACCAATACCTTGTATCTATTAATATGAGTGAATATCAGGAAAAACACAATGTTTCGCGTCTCATTGGATCTCCGCCCGGTTATGTGGGCTATGGTGAAGGTGGGGTTCTGACTGAAGCAGTTCGTCAGAAACCATACACTGTTGTCCTTTTAGATGAAATAGAAAAAGCCCATCCGGATGTGTTGAAACTTTTTTATCAGGTTTTTGATAAAGGGGTGCTTCAGGATGGTGAAGGTCGGGTAATTGATTTTAAGAATACACTGATTATTCTAACCACCAATGCAGCCAGTGAAACTATTTTAGAAATTATGTCGCATATTCCAGATGATGCAGAACCTTATGATGAAGATGTTATTGAACACCTTCATCCCAAATTATTAGCTTATTTTGAAGCTGCATTCATTGCCCGGACATCACTCATACCATATTATCCACTGGCACAAAAAAGTTTACAAAAAATCGTTCATATGAAACTGAATAAAATTCAAGAGCGAATGGATCATCTCGGTGCAAAATTGCATTATGGTCAGGATGTTTTAGACTGGCTGTTGGATCACTGTCAGGCCAGTGCCAATGGCGCACGAAATGTTGAACATGCTATCAATATTCATTTATTGCCCATTATATCCCGAGCAATGCTTTCACATATGGATGATGCTGAATTTTTTAAACAAAAAGCCCTTGTCCTTCAAATTGATGACAATAAAAAACTATTGTTTCAGATTGTTGATGCCAATGCTCTTGTGAAGGAAAGTGAGGATCATCAATCAGATGAAGGATCACAAACAGGAAAATAACAATGGCAGAGCCAATTTTTACATTCAATACAAGTAGCGGGAAATTTTCTGTCTTATCTTTTGAAGGCCTGGAAAAGGTATCCCAACCCTATCATTATCAAATTCAACTGGTGTCCACTGATGATGAAATTGATCTTGAATCCCTTGCCAAAAAAAGAGCGTGTTTAACAATTATCAATTCCAAAGGAAAGCAGCATTATATTAATGGCCTGATTATGCAAATCGGTCTAGAAAAAGTTGGTGTCAATCATGCCCTATATCAAATAGATCTTTATCCAATGCTTCAACTGCTGGCATATCGTCAACAATCAAGAATTTTTCAGCAAAAATCTGTGCCAGACATTATCAAACAAGTTTTGCTAGATGCGGGATTCTCATCCCCTGATATGTCGATCCAGCTTAGCGAAAATTATCCCCAACGTGTGTTTTGTATGCAGTATAACGAAACCGATCTTTCATTTATTGAACGTTTGATGGCTGAAGAAGGCATTTTTTACTTTTTTAAACAGGAGTCTGATAAAGAAGTTCTTGTACTGGGCGATAGTATTTCAGCATATCAGGACTGCCAGCCGGATGCAACAATACAATATCATTCACATTCAGGCGCTCTGGCCGCATCTGAACTTGATGAATACCTGTCACAGTGCAGCATTCGCGTCGGTGTGCATACAGGAAAAATGATTGTCAATGATTATTTTTATGAAAAACCAGATGTTCAATTGCGTGTCCCCAAGGCGGCTGATAAGAACAATGAATTAGAAATCTATGAGCAAATCAGCGGTTTTTCTGCGCCTGACCATGGGCAGACATTGGCAAAAAACAGGTTGGAATATCATCGCTTAAATTCCAGAATCCTTGTGGGTGATGGTAATTACACCTCGCTTTCGCCAGGGCATAAATTTGAAATCCAACTTCATCCAAATGCATCTGTCAATCAATTGCATACTGTGCTTGAAATACAACAGAAGGGCACCCAAACACAAGTTTTAGGGCATGGCGAATCTGAAGATGAAGGCACGAACTTTGACACCAACTTTGTTGCAGTCCTTAGTGAACAAACCATTCGACCGGCTCCCAAACCAAAACCTGTTGCTTTGCCCCAAATAGCAACAGTTGTTGGGCCTGAAGGTGAAAGCTATTATATTGATGATATGGGGCGAGTCAAGGTTCGCTTTCATTGGGACCGTCAATGTGAGGACAATGAATGTTCTTGCTGGATTCGAGTGAGCGAAGGATATGCAGGAAGTGATCATGGCAGTCAATTTCCACCTTTAATTAATGATTCTGTCATTGTCAGTTTCATTCATGGTGATCCAGATCGACCCATTATTACAGGTCGCGTATATGATGGAAACCAGACACCACCCATCAAACCGGATCAAATGGTGCGAAATGTTATTCAGACCCCTTATGGACATCGGGTTCTCATTGACGACAAAAATGCCTGCATGTCGCTGACCACTGCTGGTGGAGACCAATTATTGATGACTGATGGCTGGAAAGAGGATGGGAACATGGTGCGTCTGACATCATCAGATGGTCATGCTTTTTCTGCTGGTGAAGGAAATAATCTCAAAGGGATCACGCTGGTTACCAAGGCAGGGCATACTGTTTCAATGATTGATGATCCATCACCCAAAATTTCAGTGGTAGACAAGGGAGAGCAGCTAAAGATTGATTTAGATTGCGATGGAAAATCAATTACCATTGATAATGCAGATAGTGGGTCAGTGAATATTCAATGTACCAATGGAAAAATAGTAGTATCTGGAAAAACAGTGGAAATTAATGGGCAATCTGGTATTGATATGACATCTAATTCACATATTTCCATGTCTGCCGGAACCATAAACATAAAAGGTGATCAGAAAGTTGAGATAGAAGGTGGGTTGGAATTGAAAGCAAAAGCCGGGACCAGTTTTAAGGCAGAAAGTGGGGCGACAATGAGTATTAAAGGTGGGGCGACGACAAAAGTTCAGGGAGGCGCTTTAACTGAGGTTAAGGGAGCTTTGGTGAAAATTAATTGATCATCATTTTGAATGGCATTATGTGTTAAGATTGGGGGAAACTTTTTTTTACTTTTTTTGCCAGGATGGCTATGAAACAAAGAATTATTCTATAAGGCTACAACAACCATGTCTAAATCCTATACTGTTAAATGGGGAGATACCCTCAGCCAAATTGCTGTTGATAATAAAACATCAGTTGAAGAAATATTAAAGATAAACCCTGAAATATCAAATCCAGATTTTATAAGGGTTGGACAGGTAATAACAATACCTGTAGATAAACAAAATAAAGAATCATTTAATGATGATATTGATCAGAGTTTTAGTACATTACCAGCAGATGCCGAAGTTCAGCCATGCCCAAAAGATGAGGATAAAAAATATTTTATTGCTGTTGCAGATCGGTCTGTTGATTATACAGGGGGATTATTCTTTCATTATTCTGTACAATTCTGGGAATCTTCAGGTGAAGTTCCTTTAAGAGAAGAAATGACAGTAACCAGTTTAAAAAATGCAACAAAAATTAATTCTATAGAACTTCTTCGAAATGATGATGGATGGAATGTTTATGTCTACAATGGTAAGAAATGGTTCTCAGATGAACCAAACTGGCAAATAAAAGGAGTTTCTTTATCTGTAATTTTTTTTTCAGACAGGAGTACAAAGTTTGCAGCTATTTATAAAGGTGAAAAACAAGATGTGGAAAAAAAATGGCGTGATATTACTAAAAATGCCAAAAATTATGGATATGCAGAGCAAGGAGGAGGATCTTTTAATGGCAGGTTTTTTAAATGGCCTGATTCAAAATACCAAATGCCAGGAGATAAACCTTTTAATAATAGTAATACCTTTATACGAAATATTATTATGTCTGCAGGATGTACGATGATGGAATTAAAGGGTTCTCATCCAGGAAATGCATCTCCTTCAAAAATTCCCAATAAATACAGTGAAAGGCCTTGGAAAAATGGAGAAACGCCTCCTCCGGTACCTAAAACCCATTTATAAACTCTATTTTGATCGTGAAAGACACTTCAGATTCTTTCATTTTTTTTGATGATTATCCAATTTTGGTCCAAAGTTGGACGATCATATGACTGTTTCAACTGGTTAATATTATGAGATATATACTTTCATTTTCTATTATATACATCCTTTTTTTTATATCAGCAGGAGAATGTACAATGAATGACGAATTCTTGGAAAACAAAATTTTTAATACATGGCTAAGTGACAAAAGAAATACAGAATGGGGTGAGATGACTTTAAGAGTGACATTTATAAAAACAACTCATAAATCTTATTTTTTTCAAATTGAAGATATTAAAAATTGGGGTCATCTTATCGTCAAATTAGACAATAATGATTTGTTTTCACAATATCTTAAGCAGCGGTTCTCTCCAGAAATGATTCATTTGTTTTCAAAGTACAATACTTCTGAACCTGTTGCTTCAAAAGATCAAAAATTGTTTTTAGAAGAACTAAACAAATTGCTCTGTCTGTCAACTTTATACAATACAAAATTTTTTTCAGGGATAACTTTGAATCCTGAGATAATGCATTTCATGTCAAAAGATTCAAATAAAAATAAATTGATTGAATTAAATCGCCTGCTTTTGGAAAAAACTTTTCCAAATGAAATAGTAAAGAAAGTAAATCAATTACGTATAGAAAGTTTTTTTGGAGATCAAACAGACCCGATTGTTATTGAAGATTCATTTGTACTAATTCATTCATATTTAATTTCACCCAGCTGGAATAAAGGCGTACCAATTAACATTGGGCTTCAAAACAATCATCTTAAATTGATAATTAAAAATGAAGAACCCCTTTTGCTAAAATGTATTCAAGCTATTGAATAAATCTGATATGGAGTAAGGTTTTAGAAAAATGGTTGTTGTCAGAAAAGAACAGTTTCAATCTTTTAAAACAAATGAAATACAAAAATTCATAATGAAGTCAATTGATTGGATTAAACACAATGAACCTGGATGGTATATTGATTATATTTCTCAGAACGATATACAAGTATTTATCCAGGAAATGATAAATTTTGCCAATGAAAACAATATCCATCAAGAGGCCAGTATACAACGATTAATAATATTTAAAATAAGATACGCTTATGAAATTCCTCTACAAAAGGACTTGAAAGATATATTAACCTCAGCGAATTTGGATGAGTCTAAGAGAGTGGATAATTTCTTTACAAGATTGACAGAAATGTTTGCGTCTGCCTGAAGCTATGGGCAACGCTCTTGGCAATCACTATGCCAAAAAGAATTAACGTTGGATAAATCAAATCTCAATAAAAGGAATAATAATGAGCAAACCAGCTGCAAGACTAACAGATCTCCACACCTGTCCAATGGTCACTCCCGGTGTACCTCCAATACCTCACGTTGGTGGCCCAATCACCGGCCCGGGAATACCCAATGTTTTGATTGGTGGAATGCCGGCAGCAACGATTGGCGATATGTGTGTTTGTGTCGGCCCACCTGATGTTATCGCAATGGGCTCAACAGGTGTATTAATTGGCGGTAAGCCAGCCGCAAGAATGGGTGATCAAACTGCTCATGGGGGAATGATTGCAATTGGCTGCCCCACTGTATTGATTGGCGAAACAGCTGGCGGCGGCGGGTCAGGTGGCGCAGGTATGCGTTCAAGTGGCAGTGCAGATGGTAATGCAGAACTGGCGGATTCATTGGATGCAAATGGGCTAGATCCATTTGAAACAAACTCAAAATATTCAAAAGGCAATTTGGGTGAAATGAACCCCATTAACGTGGCAGCAATGTCATCAGCTTTTCGTCAGGCTGCAGAAAGCGGAAAACCATTTTGTGAAGTATGTGAAAAATCTGAGGAAGAAATGAATGCAGAAAAAAATTCAATGACAGACCCAAACAACAATATCAATCATAGAAATCTAGAACAGGAAAGAGATATGCGAAAACAAGCTGCAATTTCTGGCGCAATGTTGATGGAATGTAAGTGTATGAAAGATGAGGTTACTTCAGAATGAATCAAACAATATCGGAAAAATTTATTCAATACTTACATCAGAAATTATTTGGTGGGGCCAATATCTATGCCATTCTTGATTCTTCAAAACAGCCAGAGGCCGCTTTCAAACCCTATGAATTCTTTTCTCAATGGGTCTCATTATACAAAGGGGAACCTGAAGAAGTTTTAACAGATGTTGCACCTTATTTAATTCACCTGTCCAGAGATGGTGAAATAAATGTGCCTTTGATAGAATGGATCGCCACAAAATGCTGGGGTGATAGTTGTGCAATTTTTTTTGATACTCCTGAAGATTTAGGAACCTTACTCAAACATTTTCAAGAATTCTTGCTGGTATCAGATGAAAAGGGCAAAACATATTATTTTAGATTTTATGATCCTCGGGTTTTGCGAGTTTATTTGCCAACATGCAATGCTGAAGAACTGGAAATGTTTTTTGGACCAGTTCAGAAATTTTTTATGGAAAATGAATCGCCTGAAAAAATGGTTTGTTTTTGGCGCGATACTGCTGAACTTAACTCTAACATCATTAACTTATAGAAAATTATAATGTTTTCAATAAATACATAAGATATAAGAAAAGTCAAAAAAAATTAAAAGGGAAATACATCAAAGGTGTGCTTGAGTAAGCACTTTGACTGAAAGCACACAAAGAAAGGGAATTATGCCAAAAAAAAACAGCCAGAATCCAGATGCTATCATTGGTGTCATTTCAGATACGCATGGATTATTGCGTCAGGATGTCTTCAAAGCCTTTGAAAATGTTGATGCTATATTACATGCAGGAGATATTGGTTCAATGGAAATAATTGATCAATTGTCAGCTATAGCGCCTGTTCATGCTGTTCGTGGTAATATGGATGGCAATACCTGGAGCAAAAATTTCCCTGTTTTTGATGCCATTGATATCAACAATAAGTTTTTTTATCTACTTCATGATAAATATTCATTGGATTTGAATCCAAAAGCTGCAAATTTTGATGCAGTCATTTTTGGTCATACACATATTGCTGAAAAATATATTCAAGATAATGTTTTATATTTAAATCCAGGAAGTGCAGGACCCATAAGAAATAATCGCCCCCCAACAGTTGCACGTATTCGAGTATATCAAAATGCATTGGGTGTTGATTTTAGAGAATTATCATAAGTTATTTCATTCTTTTTATCTTTCGCTATTACATAACATTAATGGAGGTTTTTAAATGATAAGATTGAGTTGTTTCCTACAAATAATACATATTTTTCTAATGCTTTTCGTTTTTATAAATACACTTTATGCCCAACGCCCACCTGCAAAGGTTGTCGTATCAAAAATGATTGAAAAAGAACTATCCAAAACTTGTGAAATAGTGGGTGTTGTTGATTTTGATAAAATTTCAGGCGTTTCTTCTGAAATAAATGGCTTGATAATGAATCAGTATGTTGTTGAAGGCACTGTTGTAAAAAAAGGCAATATTATGACACGGTTGAACACTGATTTCATATCAAAAAATATTGAAATCGCCAAAATCCAAAATGAACAAATTGAAATCAATATCAGCAAAACGAAAAAAAATTTAGAGCGCTATGAAACGCTTTTTCAAAATGATGCTACCAGTGAAAAAACTTATGAGGATTTATCATATAGTTATAAAGAACTATTAAAGAAAAAAGCAGAAATACAATTAAACATTGAAAAATTGAATCTAGAACTTAAAAAAAGTGCCATAAGAGCGCCTTTTAAAGGTCTGGTATTAAAAAAATTAAAAAATAATGGTGAATGGGTTTCCCCTGGAATGGCCATTTGTATTTTTGCTTCTGTAAAAGATATTTTTGTGAATGTTTCAGTACCTGAGGAACTTATTAATTATATCAAACCAAATAACAAAATTTCTTTAACGATCAATGCCCTAAATAAAAAAATAACAGGTGTTGTCAATAATTATATTCCTGTTGCAGATATTAAAAGTAAAACAATTCAAGTAAAAATTGGGATCCAATGGTTTCCTAAAGCCATTCAATATATGTCTGCAACAGTTAATGTACCGATGAGCAATAAAATGAAATTAAAATTGATCAAAAGAGATGCATTAATTAGATTCAATGGAAAAGAAAATATTTTTATTGTTAAAAATGGTAAAGCAGTATTAATGCCAGTGAATGTTGTAGCCTACGAAAACGAGTATATTGGAATTGATAATTCAGATATTTCAATTGATATACCTGTTATTACTGAAGGTAACGATCGATTAAAACCAGATCAGATCGTTGAAATTATAAATACAATCAACTAGTTTTATTCATTTAGGAGAATATATTGGATTTTATTAAATTTTCAATCAGTAAACCTGTTTCTGTCATCGTGGGCGTCATTCTTGTTGTGCTTTTTGGGATTGTGGGAATGCGCCAATTACCCATTCAATTAACGCCTGATGTTGAAATGCCACAAATAACAGTTCGAACCACATGGCCGGGTGCAAGTCCTTATGAAATTGAAAAAGATATTATTGAAGAGCAGGAAGAAGTTCTTAAGGGAATTCAGGGTCTTACGCTCATGGAAAGCTCAAGTTTCAATAATATGGGGGAGATTACGCTTACATTTAGCGTTGGTATTGATATGGATGCCGCACTCTTAAGGGTTTCTAATAAATTAAACGAAGTAAAAAGTTATCCTGAAAATGTTGAAAAACCAATCATAGATGCTTCAGGCGCGCAAAGTTCACCAGTAATTTGGATGATGCTAAAAAATAAAGTCGGGCCATCATCAAAGATCAATACCTTTCGAACTTTCTTTGAAAATGAGGTGCGTCAATATCTTGAACGTGTTCCAGGTGTGGGTTCTTTATTTGTTTTTGGTGGCACTGAAAAACAACTGGAAATTGTGATATCTCCAGTGAAATTATCAAAATATAACATGACGATTGGTACTGTTCTTAATCGAATAAAATCATCAAATTCAAATGTATCAGCAGGCATTCTTGCCCTTGATAAAAATAATTATAGAATCAGAACTGTCAGCGAATATCAGAACAAAGATGATCCCATGAACATACTGCTCAAAGATGATGGCATACGTCGCATATATTTAAGAGATATTGCATCAAGTAGATATGGGTATGCCACAAATGATGTTTCTGTTATGCACAATGGCGTTCAGGTGATTGTGGTCGGCGTTAGAAAAGAACAAGGCGCAAATGTGATTAAACTGACCCAAAACTTAAAAAAGGTTGTTGAAGACTTAAATATTGGCCTTTTAAAAGATAATGAACTTTTTTTTGACTGGGTCTACGATCAAACCCCATATATTAATAAGTCAATTAATTTGGTTCAACAAAATGTCATTATTGGTGGATTACTGGCTTTTACAGTTTTAATTATTTTTTTAAGAAGTTTCACTTCAACCTTAGCGACAGCTATTGCCATACCGATATCAGTAATTGGAACCTTTATATTTATGTGGGTTTTTCAAAGAAGCCTTAATGTTGTCAGTCTTGCAGGAATTTCTTTTGCAGTAGGGATGCTTGTAGATAATGCGATTGTTGTATTAGAAAATATTGATCGGCACAGAAAAATGGGAAAAAATGCTTATAAAGCTTCGTATGAAGGTGCGCAAGAAGTATGGGGCGCTGTGCTTGCATCCACAATTACGACTGTTGCTGTTTTCTTACCTGTTATATTTATTGAAGAAGAAGCCGGACAATTATTTAGAGATATTGCCATTGCAATTACTTTTGCAATAATGATTAGCCTTGTTGTTTCTATTTCAGTTATTCCAACAATTACGAATAAACTTTACCGATTTTCTGAAAAAGAGATTCCTTGCCTTCATTTCCTTGCATATATAGGAAGTGTAATTTCAAATCTAATTATTGCAGTATCACGCTTGACATTGAAAAATGTATATACGCGGAGTTTAACAATAATTATTCTGACAGGTATCGCCATATATTCTACGATTTTACTGATACCAAAAGCAGAGTATCTCCCCCAAGGAAATAGAAACCTAATCTTAAACATTATTATTCCCCCGCCAGGTTATTCCATCATCAAAAGGCAGGATATTGGACATCACATTTTCAAAACAACAAGTCCCTATTTTGAAACAGACTACACTGATGGTGTCCCGAAAATTAAAGATATTTTTTATGTTGCTGCTGGCTCAATAACGCTTTTTGGAGGTATTAGTGAACATGAAACAGAAGCAAGAAAGATGATACCATTGTTTAATAGAATTATTAATTCTATTCCAGGCATATTTGGCGTAAGTTTACAGGCAGGTATTTTTCAAAATAGAATAGGAAGAGGAAGAACAGTTGATGTCAATATTTCTGGGGAAAATATTGATAACATTGTTTCTGTTTCAAGAATTTTATTTGGAACAATTCTTAAATCAATTAATGCTGCTCAGGTCAGACCAGTACCCTCACTTGAAAATTCATACCCTGAAGCAAATTTTATTCCAGATCGTTCGAAAACCCTTGCCAATGGAATTACAGAGCAGGCGCTTGGTTTTTATATTGATGTCATTATGGATGGTAGAAAAGTAGGGGAATTCAAACCAGAAACTGGAAAAAAAATGGATCTTATTCTTAGAAGCGATCAGTCTGAAATTAAAATTCCTGAAGATATTAAAAATAGTGTTATTGCGAACAGTTTTGGAAACCTGATTAGAATTGGTGACATTGCACAATTAAAATATGATCAGGGCATGATGCAAATTAATCATTTAGAAAGAAAAAGAACAATTAAATTAGAAGTGACACCGCCTCAGCATATTGCCTTACAAGAAGCAATGGAAATAATTGAAAATGAAATTGAAAAATTAGACAAATCTGGGATGTTAAATGGAACCTCTGTGAAGGTTGGTGGGAATGCAGATAAACTATCAGAAGCCAGACAGGCCATTCAATGGAATTTGCTTATGGCTGTTGTTATTATTTATTTATTAATGTCTGCCTTGTTTGAAAACTTTTTTTATCCTTTTATTATTTTGTTTACTGTACCACTGGCATCAGCAGGGGGATTTATGGGGCTCAGGCTTGTTGATCTTTATATTGCCCCACAACCATTTGATATTGTTACGATGCTGGGCTTTATAATTCTTGTTGGAACAGTTGTCAATAATGCGATCCTTATTGTGTATCAATCTCTCAATAATGTCAGGCAAGGCGGTCTTGTTGGAGTTGATGCTGTTATTGAATCTGTAAAAACAAGAATTCGTCCCATTTTTATGAGTACAACGACCAGCTTGTTTGGTATGCTACCACTTGTCATATCAACTGGCGCTGGAAGTGAACTATACAGGGGTTTGGGAAGTGTTTTACTGGGAGGACTGGCTGTTTCTACAATATTTACTCTATTTGTAATTCCTTCTCTTTTATCATTTTTTATTGGATTTGAGAAAAAGATAATCAATGATAATAATATTTAGATAACATGGAAAATAATGATGATTAAAGACTTAAAAACAGATACACTTTTATCTAGCTATATTTTATATGCTTTAACTTGCATATTTATAGTATTCATACAGATAAACGACTTGCAAGCGATCAATCTCATTGATCTTCAAAATGAGGCTGTTAAGAATAGAAAATTATTAGAAAAATATAAAAATAGAATAGATCAACAGGATGTTGACCTTAAAATTAATCAAGCAGCAAATTGGCCTAAATTAGATTTCCAATATTCTCTTTTAAAAATAGATAGACATTTAAGCCCTGTAGATAAGTATACAGAATTTGAAACAATTTTAACGTATTCAATCTTTTCCGGTTATAAGTACTATTTTCAAAGAATTTCTATTCTACATTTAAAAAACGCAAAAATGTTTGAACGAAATAGTATTATCCAGGATATTAAATATATAATTGCTGCCAATTATTTACATATTTTTGATTCCAAAAGTCTTTTAAAAGTGGCAGAAGATGAATACAAACTTTTACACAAACGTTATAAAGATGCGATAAGCAGACATAAAGTTGGAATCATTAAAAAAAATGATTTGCTTAAAATCAAAGTGGAATTAGATCATGCAGAACAAAAATCAGAAAAAGCCCGGGCGGATTTTGAAAAAAGCTTAAACGATATGGAATTCGAAACAGGTATTGAAATTGATATTCATAAAATTACCTTTGAAGAATTTAATAAACTTCCTGAAACGAAAGAGCTTTCTTTTTATCTTTCCAGAACAGCTAGAAGAAGTGAAATCAAAGCATTAAAACAATTGATAACCGCTCAAAACCATTCATTAAAATCACAAAAATCTAAGTATTATCCTTCAATTGATCTTTCTGCAGAATATTATCGTTACGATGATGACTACATGTTTGGCATTGGTGACCATTACGATCAAGATATTCGCGTGAGACTTTCTTTCAAAATGAATTGTTTTAATGGTTTTAAAGATCATTATACAATTCAATCAAAATCACTTGATATTAAACAACTAAAATGTGATCTTGATGAATTAAAAAACAAACTTACAAAAGCTGTAGAAAACACTTTTCTTGACTATGAAGTATCATTAAAAAATTTAACAGTCGCGCAAAACAGTATTTCTCAGGCTGAAGAAAATTTGCGGATAACAGACATGTCTTTTAATCAAGGCATTGCAAAAACAGCTGATATTCTTGATGCGATATATTACCTTTCAAGAGCAAAATATAATTTTATTGATGCCGGCGGGAAGCTCTTTTTAAATTATTATAAATTGACGCGGCTTGCTGATAAGTTTTAACTCCAGGTTAAGTCGGCGATCATACAGATTCGCAATATTATTGATAATTTTTCCTATTTTTCCCTTCTATAGCGCTATCTTGGGCCTTTTTTTCCATAAACAAACTAAATATTTCCTTATAGATCAAAACAATTCCAAACAAAAAAACCCGCATGATTTTACATTCATGCGGGTTTTTCTTGGGATTGTGCTACGTCTCACATTATTTGAACCAAAAAAGAGGCATTATTCCCGAATTAAATGACCTATTTATGTTGCGACCGATTTTTATTCCATTTAAAAAAATAATATCCCGCCATATCCCGCCAAGCCTTTTCCAATAATGTTCCTCACACAAAAGAACATGTTTCTAAGAAACAAAAGTCTCTTTTTATCTTTTTATTTTATTGCAAATCTGGATTAATTTATTTATTTCGAGTGGCAAAGAAACAAGTTGCCTGAAGTTAGAACAATCTTTTACAGAATTGTAGCTTGCCATGACCGTACATAACAT
>Ga0272440_1002310_pt1 | contig 14959 bp, 14 predicted proteins | sample SSMMMBAug17_FD_192440 | JGI IMG/M metagenome (GOLD analysis project Ga0272440, IMG submission 192440) | Marine sediment archaeal communities from Little Sippewissett salt marsh, Falmouth, MA, United States - SSM-MMB-Aug17 | ecosystem: Environmental > Aquatic > Marine > Wetlands > Sediment ... | reverse complement strand
GACCAATTTACCATTAGGAATGAAAAGGCTAACACCCTATGGTGAATTAATATGCAATCAAGGACATGCATTGGATTACCAGGGTGTAAGAACCAGCACTGGGACTTACATATACAATTCACCAAAATTGTTGTTTTAAAGTTTTCTCCTTCTTGAAACAATGTTATATGAAAGTTCAATCTTGATCTTGTTAACTTTTGTTTGGCTTTGAATAAAATTTTAAACTCTTCAGAATATTTATGACCTGGAATGCAAACTTTAATCTTATGTTCACCATCTCTGATTAGTTTCTCAGCTTTTGTATGTTTTTTGATTTCAAATTTCCATTGGTAAAAACGTTGCGTATTTGATTTATTTAATACACCTGAATTAGGAAAGGGGTAGCCATCAAAAAGAATATCAAGGTTTTTATCCTGATTCGCTTTTTCATTTCTTGTATATGAAGCAATACAAGGAAAGGTTGAAACAATACCAACTGGGCATAAAAGGTTTGCTGTCTACTGGAGCTGTCTACAGTATTGATTACACCATTGACGACACGTCCAATGGTTTGATTGAAAAGAAAAATAATTTTAATATGGAATGGCAACGATGAAACCTGGTCAGTCGGTCTGGAGTTTTTGCTTCCATTACGTGGTGGTATTGATACCAAAAGTGAAGTGAGAATTTCTAATATCAGAGAAAAACAGGCCAAAATTGCACTTCAATCCATCAAGCTGGATCTGGAAAACCATGTCGATACCAGCATTCAACATTTTAAAAACTCTATGCATCAACTAGAACGTCATAATGAAAATGTGCGGCTAAAACAAAAAATTATGGATTTTGAAATGAGTCGGTTGGAAGGTGGTCGAAGCAACATTATCAAGTTTTTAGAAAAAGAAAAAGAACTGAATCAAACCAGAAATGGGCACCTTCGTGCCATCGTCAACCTGGAACTAAGTGGAGTGGCCTTAAGGTCGAACCGAGGGGACCTTGTTAAAACGTTTTGGGGAGGATGTTAAAGCGTTCATTTCCAAAAAGTAGAGCGGTCAGAAAACGTTCATGCAATTTTAATATTTTTTTATGTTGACAGCCAGAACGACTTTCCAAATCTTCGTGGTCGGAGAAAAAGAACCTTAATACAGAATATTTAAAAAGCACCCGCCGCCATCATCGCCGCCAGCGCCCTGGCTGGATGATTCAATTGTCGCTGAAACTGTCGTTACATTTTTTTGTTCATTATCAAGCTGATTGACTGCGGTTGTTGCCACATAATATGTTTGACCATAAGTCAAGGATGAAATTGTCAGGGTGGTATCATCAATCATTGATGTATATGGTTGTAGGCCTGAAACGTTGGTAAATGGCGATTGACTCAGGTATACATTGTAATATGCAACATTAAATTCTGGTTGAGCGGGTTTCCAGGATAATTCGATGCTATTGCCTTTCACTTCTGCTGTTAAATTGGTTGGTATTAAGGGAAGAATTGAGGTTGAAATACTACAATTCTTGCTGTTTTCTGGGTTCCAGGCCACACAATAAAAGTTAGATCCATTGGGTTGTTTGCCTGTGGGCACCATGGAAGCCTTGTTTGAGCTTTCTAAATATGTTTCTAACTGGTTCGGATAAGACATCAAATAGCTGGCTGGATCAATTTCCACTGATTCATAAGTTGCCATTGCACCAAAGGCAGAAATGCCGATTTTTTCACAGATTGAATTCATATCTGGTTGATCTTCGGGCTTGTCTGTTGCAAGTAAAAGGCCGCCTCCATTCAATTTAAGGTTTTCATAATAATTGCCTGTTAATTTTTTGCCAATTGTTTGCCAGTTCCCCATCCAGAATGATGCTCGCATACGACCATCACAAATAACTTTCCTGCCTTGTTTTTCCAGAAACCACATGCTGATAGCATCCATTGCGTTTGGATATTTTCCGTCTTGGGGTGATGTATCAAAAATCCAAATCTGTTGGTATTCAGTGGATAGTTGCGTTAATTTATTTACAAGAGCATTTTCCTGATCTGAAGAATCAAGAATGATATATATGACTTCCGCATCAGTTTCTGAAAATGAACGAAGGATGTTCTGCGCATTGCTATCATAGGGACCCATGTTCACTAACATAACCTTGTCAGGCATGGCATTCAATTGAAATTCTCCAGTGTAGATATCCTCAGGTTCTCCATTTAGTTCATCATGATCCTGATTTAATGCATTCCCTGTATAATCATATATGCCTGGCCCCAGTTGAAAATGATAAAGCCCATTTGTTTCCTGAGGTGCAAAAGAAAAACGATACGTTGATATACTTAGTTTTTTCGGCATGTTCACTGTAATTGTGTATTGATCTGGGGCAACTAATATAAAATCATCATACGTCAACAGGCTGGATATGATCGGGGCATTAAAATGAATATCCACATATGACAGTTTATGATTCACGATACCATAGGGTTCGTGGGAAATCACTTCAGGACCGGATTTTTGTTCATATAAGCCCATAATTTCTGACATTGAAAGGTTGCGATTGTACAATCTGACCTCATCCAGAATCACATTGGCAAAAGGCTCACTTGTTTTACCCTGTTTCAGCATACTACCCATTATAATTGGAACTGATGAAACAAACAATTGTTGAACCGGCGTTTCTTTTTCCGCTTCTTTTTTACCATTGATCACCAAAACTAAACGCCCCGGTTGAAACATGGCCACAACATGATACCATATCTCTTTTTCGATCATGGTTTGACTCGTAATGTCAAAGGTCTGCTGACCATCCTCACTCACTGTAAAATATAGTTTATTCTCAAGGGTTTGCCCTAAAACTCTGATATAAAATGAATGCATCTGCAATGCTTGATCAGAACCTGATTCATCATATTTCGAAATAATGGGTTGCCAGCTTTCAGGCTGCTGAGGAAATTTCATCCAAAAAGTGATGGTTAAGCGATCTACAAAATTGGCTTTTCCCAGGGAAATATAATCATCAATGCCATCCAAAAAAACACCTTGATCTTTGACACCGTCTACAAATGAAAGACTATCTGAGGCGCCAGCAGTGAGATTAGACGGGCTGGCATCAGTCCAATGGTTATTGAACGAATAGTAGCCTTTACAGCCATCGATAAGGCTTGCATTTAATTCCACTGTGATAAGTAAGAAAAGAAATAAAAAAAGCAGTTGTTTCATTCATCATTCCTTAAATTAAGCTGTTATGGGGTTAACATTTTTTTTAACATTTCAAGCACGTGCTTATTCTCAGTTGTTTGTTTATAGGCAATTCGAATGAATTCATCGGATAATCCATTAAAATTGCTGCAATTTCTGATAAGATATTTTTTTTGAGCCAATTGAGAACATACAGTAGGTCCATCGATATGTTTAGGCAGTTCAATGAGTATATAAGGTGCAAAGCTACTGAAAGTCTTGACATCAGGAATTCGGCCCAGAACTTCTTCAAAGCGGTTACGTTCTGTTTGAATATGTTGGATCGTTTTTTCAATGTGATCTTGTACTGTCAACATGTTATTAAAAATGTAAATCCCTGCAATTTGTGCAAAGGTATTAATATGCCAGGGCTTGTTTATTGCCTTAAATAAGTTGATAATTTCAGGATTTGCCACAATAAAACCCAACCGCAGTCCGGGAATGGCAAAAATTTTTGAAAATGAACATAAGACAATGACATTAGGTAGTGCAGATCGGATCATGGTTTCAAATTCATATTCTGGAGAGAACTGAAGGTAAGATTCATCAATAATGAATCGAATATCAGGATATGATTTACACCATGCTTTGAGTTGTACAAAAGGGATAAAATGACCGCTGGGATTATTGGGATTGCAAATAAATACAGTATCAATGCCATCTAACTTTTGATTCGATAATGCGGGTTGAAATTTTTTTAAGGATTTGGTGGTCCGATACTGAACATTTGATTCTTGCCTTGCGCATGAGTCTGCATAATCAGCATATGTCGGTGCAATGATTAATACATTTTTTGATTGCAAAATTTGTGGCAGAAAATAAATGAATTCTGTTGTACCAGAACCGCAGGCCACCTGATCTTCATGTTTATCAAAATAAAGAGCGAAAGTGCGTGTCAACGTTTTACTGTCCACTTCGGGTAAACAATGCATTTGTGTTAGTCGATCCTTAATATATTCCAATAAGCCGGGTGGAGATCCCAGTGGATTAATATTGCTACTCATATCGATTATATCGTTAATGGAACAGTTTAGTTTCTTAGCCCATTCGTAAATGTTTCCTCCATGTCCGTGTATCATAATAATGCCTCTACTAAATGAAAAAATCGAATATTATATAAATGCGGGACGATCTTCAATTTTTCGCTTGGCCCAATTCTGACGAATTACTTTTTTCTTTACCCTTTCAGACATCTTTTTTAAATCATCAGCAGTCAGTCGGCCATCTTCATGTTCTTCAATGTATAATTGCTCTAGTAATTGTTCATATTGTTCTTTCACGATGATTCTGGTGTTTTCATATATTTCATTTTTTATCCTTTTTTGATGATAAATATAGTAGTAAACCCATGCCACAAGAGACACGATGAACAAGATAAGAAAAAATAAGGCAATCAAAAAATTTCTTTTCGCAATATCTTTGTTGTCTTGGAGTTTTTGCTTAATTTTTGCATAATCATTATTGATTTCTGTCTGTGTACCAACCAACCTGGACATTTCTGACTGGCGATTTTGAGATGTTTTTACAGAAATTCTTTGTAATTGATTATTGATCTCAGCAATACGTTCTTTAACGTTTTTTTGTTCATTTTTGATTTCAGCCAGGATTTGAATGCGTTGATGAGGTGAAGTTTGAGAGGTTATTGTAATCAATGCATTGGATATTTTTTCCATATCTTCACTCAGGCTACTTGATAATGCTTTTATTTCTTGCTGTATTTTATTTGATACGATTTGCATTTCTTGCTGTAATATTTCTAGGGCCTGTTTTAAATCGGCTTTGTCTGCTTTATTTTCTGTAAGATTTTCAATCATTCGGATAATGCGACGAGCGCCTGCTTTGGATGCTTTTCCTTTGAGCATATTAATCATATCTGTTTGTTGATGTTGAAGTGTATCCAATGAACCCATAACATTTTGACGTCCAGGCGTTGAATTCAATGCAAGGTAAAATGTATCCTTTTGATTCAACAGCAAACGATCTTTGTTCATTTCGGCTGAAAGTTGATTTGGGATGTAAATCAAGTAGAGAATGATAACACTCTGAATGGAAAAATAACGTATTTTTTGCATATTATTGATCTCCTTCATTTATATTTATTTTTCATAAAAATGATTCATATGTCAAGAATTAGTTTTATAACAGTCTTCTGACACGAAAAAAATATATGATTTCGCACTGAAATTTTTTTCATTCTTGAACTGCATGAAATAGATATGGTATAATTAAGTTAAAAATTCAATTGCTTTAGGAGAAATAATGCGAAAAAACAGAACCTCTTCATTGGAAAAGTTTTTTAAACATGAATCATCTGCTGGGATACTCCTGGCTGCAGCGTCACTTTTGGCGATCATTCTGGCAAATACCCCTGCAAACAAACTCTATAACTTGATAATTGATTTGCCTTTAGCGATTCAGGTCGGTACGTTTAAAATTGCCAAGCCCTTATTATTGTGGGTCAATGATGGTTTAATGGCCATCTTTTTTTTAGTCGTTGGTCTTGAATTAAAACGTGAATTTCTGGAAGGTGAATTATCGAGTATCAAAAAAATGGTTTTGCCTGCAATTGGCGCTGTTGGTGGAATGGCGATACCTTCAATTTTATATATTGGATTTAACTTTAAGAGTTCAGCTGCGCTTCAGGGATGGGCCATTCCTTCGGCCACAGATATTGCATTTGTTTTAGGTGTATTATCATTATTAGGATCCAGTGTTCCTACAAGTTTAAAAGCCTTTCTTACCTCATTGGCGATTTTTGATGATATCGGCGCGATTTTAATTATTGCATTTTTCTATACAAGCAAGCTTTCCTATACTGCAATGCTTGTCGCTTGTTTCTGTATTTTAGTTTTATTCTTTCTTAACAGAAGAGGCGTATCAGAAACCAGTTTATACGTTGTTTTTGGTTTGATTATGTGGGCTGCGATTTTAAAATCCGGCGTGCATGCGACATTGGCCGGTATATTGTTGGCAGTATTTATTCCGATGACATCATCCAGAGATGCCAGGTTTTCACCGCTTAAAGCGATGGAACATGATTTACATGCTGCTGTGGCATATTTTATTTTACCCTTTTTTGCATTCTGTAATGCAGGGATTGATTTCCGAAACATGGGAATAGATCAGCTATTTCACAATATTCCTTTGGGAATTGCCTTGGGGCTTTTTATTGGAAAGCAGACCGGCATTTTTGGTGCCTGTTGGTTGGGGATTAAACTGAAACTTGCAGATATGCCAAATGAAATGTCATGGCAGATACTCTATGGAGCATCCGCACTGAGTGGTATTGGCTTTACAATGAGTCTATTTATTGGTACTCTTGCATTTGAAGAAACTGGTGTGAATATGCTTTATGACGAACGCCTGGGAATCCTTCTGGGATCAACGGCATCAGGAATTTTAGGCTATTCAATACTCCGAAAAAGCTTGAGAAGATCAAAAACGTCAGGTGATAAAAAATTCGGATTTTAGACATTCAAAGCTTCAGGTTCTGTCCATGTTCAAGGAATCGATGTACACTTTCCTTAAATATCTGAAACAAATGATGAAAAAAGATCATATCTTTTTTCTCTGAGGCTTTTTCCATCGCAAAGGCAATATCTCCCAGTTGTTGAGCACCTATGGTCCACGACGAACCTTTCAGTGAATGGGCCAATATTCCCAGGGACTCCCAATTTTGATTTTTTATCTCTTTTTCAATAAGATCTGTTTTTTCAGATAAACCTTGGATAAATATATCTATGACACGTTTCAGCAAATCTTTTTTGTGATGAACCCGACTCAAGGCTTTTTCTAAGTCCAGAACTGGTACTGACAAGAAATCAGTATTATTGGGATGTGTTGGAATTATCATGATAACCAATCTTCGAGTAACGATTTCAGTTGATTTTGAACCAATGGTTTAGAAATAACTGCCTCAACAGCAAATCGTTTACCAATACTCATCAATTCTTTAACATCCTTGATAGCCGTCACCACAATGATTTTCGGTTTATTTGTCAAGATGTTACAGTTATGACCTTCTTCAAGAATATCCAAAAACCCTTCTCCACCCAAGATAGGCATCATCATATCCAAAAGAATAATTGTGGGATTCTTTTCAAAGTGTTGACATATTCCTTGGGCCCCATTTTCAGCTTCAAATATTTCAGACTCAGGATAAAGATCTCTAAGGAAATCTTTGTGGATCATTCGAATCATTTCATCATCTTCAACGATTAAAAAACGAATTTTATCTTTGTTCATACGTTTCATTTCCTTTAATTATCTTTTTCAAATAAATGATGGCAGATATGATGTAACTCACAAAAAATAAGTTCTTTACAGGCCAGCTTGACTGCTTTCAGACTACCTGGCATACAAAATACAACAGTTTTTTGTATGCATCCTGCTGCTGCCCGAGATAACATTGCAGCAGAGTCAATATCTTCATAACTCAGGTAAGAAAAAAGGTTCGCAAAGGCTGGTATCAATTTGCTAAACAAAGGGGTAACCGCTTCTATTGTGACATCATTTGGGCTTAACCCCGTGCCTCCTGTTATCAATATCGCATGGACCTGTGATTGATTGGCAAGCTCAAGAACTGTTTTGTGAATCAGCGCCTGATTGTCCGGAATAATGATGTGCGTTTCCAGTCTATGACCCTCTTTATGAATTCTTTTAATGATCCAATGGCCACTGGTATCGGTGTCCATGGTTCGGGTTGAGGAAACAGTTAATACAGCAATGCCAAGTTGTAACGGTCCATTGCCTTGATGATGTTTTGGATGTTTCATTCTTTTTCCATTATGAAACAAGCACAACAGAATCTTTTCCACCGTGCTCTTTTAAATAGACATTAACAGTTTGTGAACGTTTTGTTTGAATGACTTTACCGCAGTAGTCGGGTTGAACAGGTAATTCTCGATGTCCACGATCAACAAGCACAGCCAGTTCTATTTGTCCGGGACGACCGATATCAAACAATGCATCCATAGCCGCTCTGACAGTCCGACCTGTAAAAATAACATCATCTATCAATAACACGTTTTTGTCATCAATTGAAAATGTAATATTGGTTCCTTGCAAAATGGGTTGATAGCTAATTTTTGTCCAATCATCACGATATAATGCAATATTGACACTCCCAATGGGTATTGAAATATTAAGTATTTGTTGAATGTTGCTATGAATTCGATCCGCAAGAAAGGCTCCGCCTCTTTGAATCCCCACAAGAATAAGTTGGTTTATATTCTTGTTACGCTTGATAAGATCTTGCGTCAATTGAACCAGGGCTTTATTAATTCCCTGCTCATCCAATAATTTTTCGGTAATCATAATAGGTCTGCCTTATTCATAAATAATTACGACAGTATACACTTTTTAATAAATCATGCGACTCTTTTTTATATTTGACATATTTTTTTTGTCAACATTTAATTAAACCATGTGACTTTTTTTTATATTTAAATCATTAGTTTTTGTCAATACATTGAGAAGGTATCAATTGTACCAAAGTCTGAAAAAGGATTAGATTTGTTGAAAATTAATGATCTTTTAACTCAGAACAAAAAAAGTTGGAGACAACCAAAATTGCCGGAACGTATATTTGTTTCATCACTTCTTGAACCATGCTCACACAAATGGGGCTATACCAAATAGCCGTCAGGTTAAGCTCGACCGCTTAAAATTGTACGCCCGCCTGGAGTTGAAACTCCAGACGGGCGAACAATTTTAGGCGGTCGAGCTCTTAACCTGACGGCTATGGATCTTTACCACTATCCGGTTACGCTTAACAACCTGGGAGCCTTAACCAGCATTTCCCTTTGCATTCTCTTCATTCAGTTTTATCATCGCAAAGACACAGTAGTTTAAGATGTCCCGATATTCAGACTCGATTCCTTCAGAAACTTTCGGTTTTTCTCCACTCATTTTTAAATCTTCTAATCGCCTAATTCTTCTTACTTTAATCAGTATTTGGTCAGTGATCGATGTGATTCTCATTTCTCGCCATGACTCACCATAATCATGGTTTTTTGACAACATTAGAGATTTACACTCTTTAACAATATCATCATATAAGCTCCCTAATTCATTGTTGACTTGCCCCATCATGCCTCCCGATTGATTTGAGTGACAACGAAAACGCCGGTATATCCAACTTGCTCAAAAACTGATGTATGATATTTTTTGTTCCAGCTATTTCGGTAAAACCCATCACATTTTATCGTCTATAAAAATTATTGTTATCGACCATAGAAAGGACAAAGATTAGAGCTAACGTTAACTGTTCATTCTTTTTTTGCCTTACTATGATGTAGGTCCATAGCAACAATATACTATATTCAAAAGATTAATTCAATATTAATATAATACTTATTCGGGACACTAAAAGTAGATGTTCGGCCCTACATTGGTTTTGCTCATAGGCCTGGTTTCGGTTTGACCTGCAATTTTGGTTAGGGATGCTCGGAAAATAAGTTCCTCATTATTAATTATGAATGTCAAAATAGTCGGAACGAATCAACCTTAGGGCAATTTACATTTTTATCTTATAGACAAATCTCAATAAAATATACTATAAGAATATTCATCAATAAAATGCAAGGTAGTTAAGACATGAACAAAAAATATCCAATGACCGGTATTATTCTGGCTGGAGGAAAAAATTCACGAGTCAATGGTTCCAACAAAGCTTTTTTCAAAGTGGGAACACAAACAATTTTTGAACGTATCTATCAGGTAATGAACTCGTTTTTTGATGATTTAATCGTTGTCACAAGAACCCCTGAGGACTTTCTTGATTGGGATATAATGATCGTCTCTGATGTTTATCAAGCACATTGTTCTTTGAATGGTATTTATTCAGGATTATTATACGCAGCGAATTCTAAGGCGTTTATTGTTGCTTGTGACACGCCATATATTTCTAAAGAGTTAATTGGGTTTATGTGTGAGTCTTATCAAAATTCATGCGATGTATACTATCCCCAAACAGAAAAAGGAAAAGAACCCTTATTTGCAATATATTCCAAACGATGTTTAAATTGTTTTAAAAATTATTTACAACTGGGAAAATATAAGATAACCAAATGTATAAAAGGCTTAAAAACAAACACGATTAGTGAGTCCACGTTACGTCAAAAAGATCCCAACCTGCTTTCTTTTTACAATGTGAATACAGCTGAGGATTTGGCTTATGCCAATCGCAAACTTGAGGAAAAATTTAATGAAACATAAAGTATTAGTTAAGAATAAAATAAAAAAATATATGCCCCAATTTATGGAAAATGCCCAAAAGGATATCAACCTTTTAACACAGGCTGCTATTGATAATAATATCGAGGAAATGGAAATAATTTCCCATAGTATTAAAGGCTATGGCAAACCTTTCGGTTTTATTGAGCTCGGCAATCTCGCAGCAAAAATCAATACAGCAATAAAAGCCGGAAAAAATGACGATGCTGAATTACTCATTCAAGAGCTGAATGACTATTTTTCACAAATTGAAATTGTTTATATTGACGTGTAAGGAATGCTCGGAAAGTAAGTTCCTCATTATTCAATATTTGTTGATTCGCTTCTGAACCATGATTACACTGAAGAAGATGAATCAGATGAATTTAAAGTGTCTTTATTTCATCTGATTCATCTTTTTAAGTGGTATCATGGTTCAAAAAACTGAATGAACATTTATTTTATGGTGAACTTATTTTCAGAGCCTTCCTAAGTATGTTCAACCGATAATCAAACAATGATTCATCTGGTAGAAACAGGAGCGGCATAATCTATTGATTATAGACTGTTCAATTGCGATCTTAATTTTTATGAAGTTTCCTAAAATCAAGAAAGTTCAAACGAGGTCTCAACAGCTGACCTGGGATGCAATGATGACGCTAATTGATGAACAATCATCCTGTCATTCATTTGCCTGTCTGTTAAGTGGAACGCGCTTGGATTGTGCCAATCGCGTTTATTGGGGGGTGAACCCTTTTTTAATTGTTCAAGTCAAAAACAAGCGCATTTCTATTAAAACAACTGATGGTGTGACACAAATTGAAATAGATGTTTTTCAATTCTTGAAAGAATTGTTCAATGCATATCTATATCTTGATTTGAAATATGCCGGTGCGATTGGATATTTTTCTTATGAGTGCGGCCATTATATCGAATCTCTCCCCAAATGTACTGATATTGAGGACATTGATGATATTGTTATTTGCTTTTACTCTACCTTTTATGATTATCATATTGCAGGGCAATTGTTAACACGTTATGATTTTGAAACAGAAGTACACTCATTTGAAAATAAAACTGAAACCAGGAACCGATCAACAAAAATTTTATCGATCAATCAGCATGTCCACCGCTCGGCTTTTATCCAAAATTTACAACGCGTCATTGATTATATTCGAGAAGGTGATATTTATCAGGCCAATATATCCCATAAATTCACAATTCAGGGTGAGTTTGATGGATTTGGCCTGTTCAAACGACTGTTTTCAATAAACCCTGCGCCTTTTTTTGCGTATCTCAAGATGGTTGGCATTGAGATCATATCGTCATCACCTGAACGATTTATTGTGTGCAATGAAGACCATGTTGAAACCCGACCTATCAAAGGGACCATTTCACGCGGTCAAACCCCTGATGAAGATCAAATCAATCGAAAAATTTTATTAAATTCAACAAAGGATGCTGCCGAGCTTGCAATGATTGTCGATTTACTTCGCAATGATCTTGGAAAAATATCACGACCGGGTTCGGTAAAGGTTCGAGAGTTCAAGCGGTTAGAACCCTACAATAATGTTTACCATCTCATTTCCATTGTGGATGCCTTAATGGAATCATCTGTCATGCCTATTGATGTGATGAAAGCAGTCTTTCCTGGTGGTTCCATTACCGGCTGTCCAAAGATTCGCTCCATGGAAATTATTTCAGAAATTGAACAAGAAACACGAGGTATTTATACCGGGTCAATTTTTTTTCATAGTTTTGGACGCTATTTTGACTCCAATATTGCCATTCGTACACTATTGATTAAAGAAAATCAAATGACATTTCGTGTAGGTGGAGGCATTGTTTACGACTCTGTTCCTGAAAATGAATACAATGAAACGATCTACAAAGGACAAAGTATTTTGCAGAGCTTAGGGATTGATCATAAAGATTATTTAGGACAAGTCTGAAGCAGCCTGTTCATTAATACTTTAAGGTGGGGTTTCACCACATACTTTCATATATCGCAAGAGAAGCTAATAGAGTGCAACTTTTGTTCTGTTGCACTCTATAGAAAAAAAGATTAAAGGCGTAAAATTTAGATATTATTCACTGTCTGGCTGTTTCCAGGTTTTTCTGGCTTCAATGGCCAGTTCCCTTACACGCATAATGTCTTCATCAGAGTACACGCCATTAACTCCTGAGATGGCAGCTAGTTTCATCCCATGTTTTAAGCCCATTCTGTAAATTTCTTTTACCTTCTCCCATTCAATTTCTCGGCCAATGGTAAAGACCTCAAAACGTCCTTCCAGCGCCAAAACAATGGTTTCAGCCATGCATGCATATACGACCTTGGGCGGTAAGCCAAGATCTTTGTACTTCGGATCACCAGGCAGTTCAATCTCACCGGATTCGATAACGAGCACGTCCGGACGCTTGGCAACATCCTCTGCAGAGAGATCTAGCGGGCGAGCCACATCGGTTATGACGCATCCTGGCTTGACTTGCATGATATCCAGAATCTTTTTGCCGGCGCTGGAGGTGGCTGTGACAATAACATCCATATCTCCAACATATTTATCCGCGCGGGTGGAGACTGTAATATTGCAGCCAGGCGTTTCTTCGTTGATGGATTCTCGCAAGGCTAATAGCTTGGCATTACGAATATCCACCATATATAATTCTTCAAACACCTGAGCGAGAAGGCGACAGCAGGCCGAACCGATTGCGCCTGTTGCACCGACAACCATCGATTTGCCGCGAATTCGTTTGCCGGATTCAGGGGGATCGATTAGTCCCATGCGCCTAACAGCATCACCTGCAGCCCAAAGAGCACCTGATGCACTATAACTGTTGCCAGTTGTCACCGGTATGTGAGAAAGCTTGGCCACTGTGACACCAGCATCTCCCACAACCTTCGTAAATGCACCCAGACCAATGATCTGAGCTCCCATTTTGCGTGCCATTTCAGCCGCTTTTAGGAGACGTTTATAGGTAAATTCAGCACTATGTGAGAGCATTTGTTTGGGAGTTCCACCAACAGTAATCAGCCATCCTTCAGCTTCGACACCAGTGGGTGATTTGATTCCTGTCACCTTGGAATAAATAAATGGTGGTGAGTAGGCAATCCCTTTTTCAATAACGTCCATTACACCTTTAGGTGCAATTTTAGCGACATTATCAATAATTTTATCTTTCTTTAACATTTCCTGGGATAATGGATGAATAACAAAAGCAAAGCGGTTAACGCGTTTAACTTCACCCTTAGGATAGATAACCCTGGGTTCCAGTTCTAATTTGCAGATGAGCTCTAATGCGTCGTCAGCTGTAAATTTATCCACACCTAATGAAGCCAGCATCATTGCTTCAAGAACATTGATACTTACTAAGCGATCCAGGGGTTTGGGAGTACAATCAATGATGACTTCAACACCACGCTCAGCCAAGAATTTTTCGCGATCTTCATAAACAGTTGAAGTGATAACTGTTTTTCCAGCGAGTTCCTCAGCTGAGGCATCTTTTAAGTGCTCATAAAAATCCTTGTAAGGAACCAGGATAATGCTCACTTTTTTCATTTTTTGTCTTAAAATATATTCATTTAGAAAATTTAGGGGAAGCACGTCCTTGGGGACATAGTCCAATATTGGATGAACTCCTTTGGCATACAATTCTAAATCATTTATGGAATTGATGAATTTGGGAATATTATGCTGCAATATCGGATCTGCAAAAGAAAGGTTATCTGTAAATTCATTCATGATCTTGGCGAATTTATATTGTACAAGACCATTGGTAAACAACTGGGTGGTATGATTAAAATAATTTTTATGTTTAAATTGCAAATGGCGGAAAGCCCATTCAAAGGCTGTCATCCGCAATGTAGCGCCCGAAGTGGTGGGTGTTTTTAAAGATTTTGCCATTTGAAGAAATTTTTCAGAAATCGGATCTATGGTCTCGGAACCGATAACATTGGAATATTTGATACTTCCAAGGCCAATGATATCGGCTTTGCCATCCCATTCTTTGAAAAGGGCTTCAATTTTATCAAAATCACCATTGGTTCCAAAATGCTTGATATTAAATTTTTCACCTAAAAAATCCGTGTCAAATTCGTATGTATTATCAGCGGACCCTAAACTGACACTGACAACTTGTTTCATAAGACTCTCCTCTTTTTTTTTCGAAAAAGTTATGTTGTTGAAAGGTGGATTTTATATGTCATCCAGGACTTCATTTTTTACATTACTTATATAAATAAACTTCATAATTCAAGCCTTAAATCAAAAAAAGAACGAATAATAAATAAATAACCCAAATCCGTGGCGCACTTTTTGCCCAAAGCAAAAATTCACCTAAACAAATAACTATTATTTGAAACTAGTCGCATTTTGTTTCTTTTATTATTTATCAGCCATTTTCCTCTTCATTTTACCTTGCTATTTTGGGCATCCTTCATATGCCCCCAAAAGTAGTTAACACTTTTTTGGAATTTTCAAACTTGAATATCAGGCTTAAATCTCATAATCATTAAGCCCAGAAAATTTTCAAGTTCCAAATTTATTCCTGAA
>Ga0272440_1002309_pt1 | contig 14975 bp, 12 predicted proteins | sample SSMMMBAug17_FD_192440 | JGI IMG/M metagenome (GOLD analysis project Ga0272440, IMG submission 192440) | Marine sediment archaeal communities from Little Sippewissett salt marsh, Falmouth, MA, United States - SSM-MMB-Aug17 | ecosystem: Environmental > Aquatic > Marine > Wetlands > Sediment ... | reverse complement strand
TGTAATCCTGGTTCAAAAAAAGAATGAACTATGTGGACCAAGCCCAGAAACATATTCACCTGATTTCTGAACAAGGCATTAAACTTGAAAACGCAATCAACGCAAACGCAATCACAGAAAACGCAATCATGATATTGATTCGTTAATGGGCTTTATTTTATAAATAGATGTCGCTGGTAAAATTTGCATCTTTGAACAATAAAAACTAAAAACATTTGGTATCGAAGGAATACAAACAAACCATTACCTTTCTATTTCATTATTACAATATAAAGGAGACAAATTTAAATGCGAACATTTTCTCATACCCAGTTGATAAGGCATTATTTTGTTGAACGATGAAAACAAGGATTAAATTACACAATTTTACATTTGAGAGAAAAGGATTTATTGTTTGTTTGGAAACTGGATAGAATGTAAAGGGAATGGTTTATTTTATGTATGAAATGGATAAAAAGGATTCACTATATGAGTTTAACTTATAATTAATATTGATAAAACAACACTGCATGTCGTTTTTTTATGTCAATATTTACAAAAAAAATCAAGGAAAATGAATATCAAATGAATGAAAATCAATGTGAAGAGATTTTTAATAAATGCCAGGCAAAGTATAAAAAAATTCCACTAGCCTTTGCTAGTTTTGAAAAGGTAATGACTGCCAATAAGCATATAAAAAAAATATTTTTTGAAGATGTTTATCTGGCCATTGCTGTATGTCATAATGTAGAAAATTCTTGGGATTATATAACTAATCATTATCAAAAGTTCATAAAATTAACAATTAGCAAGTGCTCATGGCGAAAGGATTTGAATGACGATATATTTCAGGCTTTAATGTTAGAAATTCCTAAGAAACTGTGCTTATATCAAGGACGTTGTTCTTTATATGGTTGGCTGAAAGTTGTAACGATGAATTATACGATTAACTGGATAAAAAAAAACGATGATAGTCAACTTGTTGAAATTAAGAAAGTTGATATCTTGGAAACATCATTCGAATCCATTGAAATCCACCAATGTCAAAGATATTTGGAGGGTATCTTACTTGAAGCTGTTATGGATTTAGCGTATCAAGAACAAATTATGATTCTATGTAAATTTGTGGATGGTTTGACCAATCGTGAAATTGCAACGAAAATTTTGATGATAAAGGAACCTGCTTTCGCAAAGAAATTAAAACAATCAATGAAAAAACTGAAATTGAAAATTCTATCCAAAAGTTGGAAAGGCGGTAAGGTGGGTAAGCAAACATTTGAAAACTGTATCAAACTTATTTTAGAACATACAGAGTATCCTATAGAGTTTAACAATGTATTACCGTCAGGAATGCGTCGGCCTTGTCAATTATTCATTATTCTATTTGTTTATTCTGATCTTAAAGCCTGGCCCTGTGGGCCAGGTCACAGGCAATTGGCTATGCCGTAAAGTTTGATTTGATGAAGTTCAAATTACTGCATACTCTGTTAAATACTCAACAAACAATTACCAAAACTTAAATCAATCATTGTTGACGCACAAAGTTTTGAAGCAGTGACAATTATTAAATGTTTTATTTTATTCAGGTCAATTGCCTAGATTCGGTAGCTCATACCCTTTGGGTTTATCCCAAATCCTTACCTCTGGGGCCAAATTTTTAAATTATGATTGTTCAACTTTGGTTTTTCATGGCATGAAACATGCCCATTTGCTTTAATTGCAATTTTTGGGTCAAAATCCACCTCAATTCTAGAAGGCAGAAATTAAATTATGCCAGGAAAAACCAAAGTTGAACGATCATATATATTGTTAAATGTATAAACATGACAAGAATAGATCTCATCTTTATACTCTTATCTTAATATTTTTTTTCAAATTTTTCATTTTTTTGGAAAACAATTCTCTCCATTGTGTCTAATAATCAAAAGCACATGAAATGGCAGGCCAAAAGATGTGTGTTAGTAAAAAAAACCGGCAAAAATTTTGCCACAATGACAAGGAGGATTGTTATCATGCATCATAAAAAAAACACAACCCAAAATACAACAACAAGAAATATGAAGGCTAAAAAGAAAGGTGAGGATAAAATAAAACTTTTCAAAAAAATCACGCCTGAAGAAATGGAACAGCGACCATTGTTTTGTCCAAAATGCCTAAGCTTCTAACCTTTATTTTTATTAACTTCAAAATGATCCGCTTCAAAAGGGGCGGATCAAAACAAAAGGCATAAAAAATCGGAATAAAAAGGTAATAATCCTTTTTTCTGTTTAATTTTATGATATATGGAATTCAAAAAGAAACATCCATAAAAAAAGGAGATACTATGAAGCAAAAAATAAAAATCATTATCAGTATTTTTATTGTCAGTGTCTCAAACTCCTTAAATGCACAGGAATCCTTTAAATTATTAACAACGAATCTTCAAATGAAGTCTCCTCAAGTTGCAGATTATACACCGGGAATGGTCAGTATTTATTTTGGGAATGACATGGAATGTTTTGGTGTCAGAACCCTTGCACAAGCGCTTAAACGTGTACCAGGAGTCGAGTTAACTATTGACCACTCAGGGGTCTGGCAAACTGTGATGAGAGGGTTCAGCAGAACGTTTTCATATGGTAATTTTAAATTTTTGTTGAATAATGTGTCTTTAAATAAAGTCTTTTGGATCAATAGTCTCCCCCATATGCCAATCTCACAAATTGATCGTATTGAAGTGATCAAGGGACCAATGTCGGTCATGTATGGAGAGTTTGCAATGTCTGGAATTGTAAATATTGTGACAAAAGATCGCAGCACTATTCGGGAAAGTATTAACCAAATCTATTCTAGTGTTGCAAGTGACAATTACTTTTCCAGCGGTGGAATCTTTTATTTGGCAAAAGATAACAAGGTTGAAATGGGGATAAACATAGCTCACTCAACGTCTAATAATGATAGCATTCATTCAGGTATCGATCGTGCTTTTTTGTTGAGTGATACAACTTATGCCCCAGGTAAAACAAACGAAAAAAAAGCCTTTACATCTGGGATTGCCAACTTCAGGTATGACAAATTTCACGTTCAGACCTTTGGATTTTTCCATGAACAGGGCGATTATTTTGGTTTTGATCAACGATTACCCCCTTACAATGATCGTATTGTTTATCGTGACTACCAGATAGGTGTCAGTGCACAGTATGACATTCATTTTACACCATCAGTATATGCGAAATGCTTGCTCGATTTTCAAAAACAACAGTTAAAAGGAAATGATATTTATTACAAAGAAGATATTTACGGCCAGCAATTTTTTGATCTTATCTATGAAGATAGCATCGTTCATACAGAAATTGATCTTTTTTGGAAATGGGGAGACATGCAAGGCGCGCCACGAAATACTTTATTAGTAGGATGGTCATTGTCAAAATCAGCCTTGGGAGATACATGGTTTGAAAGCAATTTTAATCCAAATGATCCAAATCGTCATCTGAGCTTTCATATTGGAGCCGATGAATTAGGACTTGCTGATAAACATCGTACGATTCATAATTTTACGATTCAAGATATGTTCAAATTCACCCCCAAACTTTCATCAACAGCCAGTATTCGATATGAGCATTACAGCGATTTATCTGAATATTTTATTCCAAGATTGGCAATGGTTTATAGATTCAACAAATCTCATATCGTAAAAATGCAGTACTCAAGCGCTTTTCGACCACCTACTTTGGATGAAATGTATGGAAAAATCAGCCCACTAGCAGGAAACCCTGAGCTTGTTCCTGAAACAAAAGAGACGTTTGAATTTGGCTATATTTTTAGAGAAAGAGACATGGATTGTGTTATTCGCCTGACAGCTTTTTACTCAAATTTGGATGACGTGATTGTTTTTGAAAACAGAAAACGTTTAAACAATGGAAACTATTTATTAAAAGGCCTTGAAATGGAATATAAACAAAAATTTTTTCATCATATTGAATGTACTTCAAATCTGTCGTATGTGGATACAAAAGATCGGAAATTCAACACAAAATTGCCGGAATCATCTGATTTCATGGGAAATATTAATATTAAATATGCTATTCCAGAACAATATGCACTGGCTTTAAGTTATCGATATGTCGGAAATAAGCATCGTGAATATGCAGATATTAGGCAGCCTTTAGCATCGTATCAAACCCTTGATTTTACAATATCAACATACAATTTTTTGGGAAATATTGATGGTTTAAGCCTTCGCCTGGGAGTAAGCAATATACTGGATGATGAGATCAAATATCCTTCACTCCTATATGACAATAACGCCACTTATCCTGGAGATTTTTCTCGTTCAGGCAGACAATTCTGGTTACTGGCGAGATATAAACTTTAGAACGATTAATTCATAATAAAAAGGATTTATTAATGAAAACATATACTCACAAACAAGATCAATATTATTATCTTACCGCTTGCTTTGCTTCTGTATATTCAGAACAATGTTCTGAGATGGAAATTCAGAACAAAGTAAAACAGTGGTTTAAATATAATCATTTGAAAAAAAAAGATCATCTTTCATTAACGAAAGGAACTCCCACACATTTGTTCAATAAAGAATCCTTGAATGTGTTCCAAACGAATGGTGGAGTAATCGCCACAATGCATATGGGAAATTATGCCAATATTGTATCTGTTCTACTGGCTCAGAAGATTGGCAATATTCAGATTGTTGTCAGTAAACAAATTTTTGAACAACAAGGCAATTTTTATCAAAAGCTTGCAGCAGATCAACAGTCTCAAATAGATATTCTTGTAGCTGAAAATGCTATGAGTTTAAGAAAAGTGATTAAACATGTGAGAAATGGCGGGATATCTGTCATATTTATTGATGGGAATGCAGGAGTTGGAAAAATGGATCCCAATGACAAAAATAGATTAAAAATCAACTTTCTTGGTAAACCAGCAAACGTCAAAGCAGGTGTTGCTTATATTGCTAACATGGCAAAGGTTCCTGTCGTGGGAGCGATTTCATTTTATAATTATCAAGGCAACAAATGTATCCGGTTTTCTTCGCCTTTATACGTCAAGGATCGTTCGGAATTTGAACTTACCAATTGTATCAAACAAATATATCAGTTTTTCGAAACAGTTTTTCATGATCATTCAGAACAGTGGGAAGGGTGGTTTTATCCATATCGTTTCTGGTTATCCAGTTCACAGGGACCTGTTGTCACCAAAGATTGTATGAGCAGAAAACAATCAGAATTGTATAAGCTGTGCCAGCATCAAGGCAATGATCAAATGACTTTTTCTGCCAGCCCATTAAATGTTGGGATATTGCGATCATCAGATGATCACATCATATTTGACAGTAAGACCCGATTGGTTCTTCAGGCCAATCAAATGGCCTGCAATTTGATTTATGATGCTTATCATAATCAATCATTCGCAATACTGATAAATCATTATGGAATGAACAATGTTATCAACGAACTGACACGACTTATTTTATGCGGATGGGTTGTTTTGAAGAAAGGTAGAAATAAATGAAAACAAAGACTCATATTCAGCTATCGGAAATAAATCAACCCATTACAATTATCCGCCAGAATGAAGAATACTTCATGAGGGTTGACCATGAGCAGTTGTATTTTAAAATTCCAGAACTGACATATGAAATTCTTATTAATTGGTACAACAATGAGTCGATTTCAAATATATCAAAATTTATCTGTCAAAGAACAAACGAATCTGTTGATGAACAACATGTGGAACATATGTATGAACATGTTATTAATCATATTAAAGACCGTATTGCAAAATCACAAAGTCAAAAAAAACGATTTTGGTGTTGTTTACCCATTGTCCCTGAAAAACTAGTTATTTTGTTAGGAAATTATTTATCTGCTTGTTTTTATCCACCTGTGAGTCTCGTTTTAGTAAGCTTTATTGTTGCGATGCAAACGAATTTCCTGTTTTTGATTCATCACCAATCTATTGCAAATACTGATGTGATATGGACTGGTATGTTATTTATTATATCTGCTGTTTTTCATGAAATTGGACATGCAAGTGCCTGCCAAAGGTTTAACATCTACTCGAGTGAAATTGGCCTGACTGTTCATTATATGATTCCATACTTTTATTGTAGCACAAATGGATTATCCTTATTGAAAAAGCATGAACGAATGGTGGTTGACATAGCCGGTATATACTTTCAACTCATCGTGGCATCAATCTATTGTGGACTATTTCACGTGACACATTGGCAACCGCTTATATCTGCTGTTTCAATGATTCTATTTTGTTGTTTAATATGCATGTTGCCTTTATTTAAAACAGATGGTTACTGGTTTTTTAACGATTGCTTTGCTAATTCAAAGGATGGAGAATAACAGAATATAATGCTTCGTCATATTCTATTTTATAAAATATTAATTACGCTTATTGTATTTCAACTTACCACGCCTGCGTTCATCATATCAAGTGAGTGGGACAGACAAAGAATATGGCTGGGCTTGAAACTGTTTCCCACTATGCTATCAGCAGATTTGAATCTTCATGAAAAAACAGATGATCAAGAAACTTTACGTATTGTACTGTTGTACAAATATCAAAAAAATTTTGCATCTGATATTGCAAAAAAATTAGCTCAAAAAAGGACTATTGGTAATTTTAAAATAGAAATTGACGTTACAGATGATCTTTCTTTAAAAAAATATTCCCATCGGAAGGTTGCTGGAGTTTTTTTATGTGAAAAACTATATGACAAGATTAATCCAATTATTCAGTTTGGAAAGACAAATCATGTGATTATTTTCTCGCCATTTGAAAAAGATGTTCAGGCAGGCGTATCTGGTGGTATGGTTATTTATGATCGTATTTTACCATACATTAATTCAACAACCATGAAACTATCGGATATTCAGTTAGCACCGATTTTTTTAGAAATTGCAGAAACTTATGATTGAACGTATTCAAAAATATTTAAATTTTATTTTTTTGGGTTTGCTGGTGTTGATGCTTGTTATTCTTTTGCTATTCTGGTTTTCGATAATGATTCCATATCTTAAAAAGCAAGCTCAAATTGATGCCAATAAACTGGCTCTTGCTAAGCAAGTAGAATTAAACCAGGCTTTTAATCAAGATTTAATAAATGGGACAACAGTGCAGATAAAGTCAATTATTCAAACTTATCTTCTGTTAAAGGAGCGAAATGGAAATCGTATATATAATGCTATTGAAATTCAAGCTGGCCCTGCTGCCCTAGCTGACAAGTTTAATCATGTATATCAAGCTAAAAACATAAAAAACGTTAAGGGGTTTAAAACCAAAGTACCAATTTTTGATGAAAAAGGTACAAATTTACTTGCAGTTGCATTTTTTTTTCGAAATGAATTATCATTTCAAGAACTAAAAAACACAATGTTGTGGCATTTTTCAATTCTCTTTACCCTTATCTTTTTGGTTTTATTTGCTTCATGGGGACTACTTAAATGCATGATAAAAAATATTCAGGCTCAACAGGCAAAGTTAATTCATTCTGCGAGAGTCATTGCTATGGGAGAAATGGCCAGCGGGATAGCCCATGAATTGAATCAGCCCCTTGCGATTATGCGTTTTAAAGCAGATGCCTTACAGTATTTTTTTGCAAAAAAACTACCCGATTCAGATAAAAACAAAAGTGTTGCTGACATTATCGATCAAATTAAACGTGCGGCAACAATTATCAGAAATATGCGTTCTTTTACAAGCCCAAACTCAGAAATATTAGAGCTTCTGAATCTTTCTGAGCCATTGGATGCAGCGCTATCCTTCTTTAGAGAGCAGTTCCGTGTTCATGATATCAGGCTTTTGGAAAATATTTCACCAGATCTTCCAAAAGTGAGATTGAACCCGCAAAAATTTGAGCAAATAGTGGTTAATTTATTGACCAATGCTCGACATGCAGTAGAGCATAAAGAACAGATTTCAGGAGCTGAATATCAAAAGCAGATAGAAATTAGGTTACTTCATAGCATAGATCAAAAAATTCTATTTGAGGTAAAAGATAATGGTGTTGGAATGGATGAAAATACGTGCAGTCGGTGTTTAGAACCTTTTTTTACAACAAAGGAAACCGGTGAGGGAATGGGGCTTGGCCTATCTATCGTATTTGGCATAATGCGAGAGTTTGATATGACCTTAAACATTGAAAGTAAAATCAATGTCGGCGCAAGTTTTCAACTTTCCATACCAGTAAAGGAGAAATGATGGTATCAAAAATTAATGTTTTGTTTGTTGATGATGAACAGGGCATTTTAGAGGGGATAGAGGAAGCCCTCAATGAAAAGGGTGTAAATAACTATTGTGTATCCACAGCAAATTCAAGCAGTGAGGCTGTAGCAAAACTCTCTAATAGCAAGTTTGACATACTCTTGACCGATATTAAAATGCCTGGTGATGATGGATTTGTTCTAATGAAAAAAGCAATAGAAATAAACCCTGATATTCAATGTATTGTTATGACTGCATTTGGTAATGTAAAAAATGCTGTAAAAGCGATGCAGTTAGGGGCGATTAACTTTTTAATCAAAGCAGAGTGTGGCACAGATGAAATTGATATTGCCATTATAAAAGCCATTGAAAAGATTCGTTTGATACAGGAGAATAAACAACAACAGATAGATCTTGAAGAAGCGAATAGCAGGCTAAATCGCGTATATCACATATTTAAATCAGGTCATGCAAAACGAAAATATTTTGAAATGCTGGTTGATGTAACATCATCCTCCCTTCGCTACTGGAAATCTTTAACAAAAAGAGAAAAAATTGATTTTGCAGAAGAAAGTGATATTTGGACTGTAACTCCCACAGATGATGGCGCAGTTTGCAAAACCCTTGATAAGTATCTTAGTATTAAGAAATTACCTAAAAAAAAGCCAAAATACGATTTGGTTAAGAACTCTGCCGACTTTGCATTGTACTATGACTATGACATATCACCAAAAAAAGAGATGACAGCTGAGTTGTTGAACAAAATATCAAAGTTGGATGTTGCCTATAGGAAGTGTGAACGTTCGAAATTACAGAAGAATGAAGTTTTTGCGGAGTTGGAAAAAAAATCAATGTAGATAGAGCAACAATTTGTTTGTTTTTTTTACTTTTTTTTCAGAATTATGCTTGATTTATTATGTTTTTTTTTGGTATTAATCACCCGACTTTTAAAATATAATTGTTATCATGAATTTATTGTATAATTTAAGGATACGTCAATGAAAGCGATCAAAGTAACCAAACGAATCGAATATTCTTATCCAACAGACAAAACGTGCATGTATTGTATTCCCAGTGATATTATATTTAAATCTGGTTTTCTATACAGCATATTAGGGGTCAGCGGCTCTGGGAAATCTACAATTTTGACATTGCTCGCCGGTCTTAGGCGTTTTGATAAAGGTGAAATTTCATACTCATTAACAGATAGCAATATTGTACAGATTCATGAGAATAATTGGAAACAACAAACTGGCCCTAAATTCTGGGGAAATATCGGATTTTCATTTCAAAGGCCAGAGTTGATCAGAGCATTAAGTGTTAAAGAAAATTTATTCTTATTGAACAAAACGAATGACATTGAAAAAATGGCATTGAAATTATTTGATCAAAAGGAATGGGACGAAATCAAAGATAAAAAGATTTGGAAAGTATCCGGCGGCCAAATTCAACGATTAGGGTTAATTCGAGCTTTTGCCGGTCAACAAAATCTTATTTTTATGGATGAACCCACCAATAATTTAGATAAAAGTAACAGAACAAGAGTTGCAAAATTTGTTCAAGAATATCGAAAAGATAAAATTATTATTTTTGTTTCCCATGACAGGCCATTTATGGAAATACTCAAAATTAAAAATGGATTTGGAATTAAAGAACAATTCAAAAATAATCAAAAAATGAGAGTGCTTTTACCAATAAAAAAAGTCTAGGTAATATTTTAAATTTATTTCAGGATTTTTGAAATTATGAAACAATTGTCAATGTCAATATTTGTCCTTTTTACAATTTCATCTTTAGTAAATGCAACCAATTTCACCATTGATAAAACTTTTCATAAAGTACCCAAAAAAGCTTTAATTGTTAAGCATGATGCAATATTATACGATAATTGGTATTCCAATAGCGGTAAAGAAGCGCCATTTATGGAATTATTTTTTATCATGCATCCTGAAAAAAATAACCGGATTCCTGTAATAAAATATTTGGAACATAACCAACCCGATGGTTGGCTTGAAAAATCTTCATTCAAAGAGTGGAATACCAATCAAATGATAAATTTTAGATCTCAAATCGGTCGCAAAAGAACGAAAGTCTTTAAAAAAATACCATGTGCGCAAACTTTTAGCAGTGGACTTTCCATAGCAAATGACTGTGAAATTTTGGGTGAAGAACCTGTCAGTCAATCAACAAGCAAAGAGTATAATTTATTTGTCCCTTTAATATCAAAAAAAAATCAATTGTATTATGCGAGCTTTGTTCGAGTGAATCAAAAAGATACCAATCAATCTCAATACAATAGAAATTTCAGGCGCGGTTATAACCTTGTATTTGTCATTGATTCAACAAAGAGTATGACAAGGTACTTTTCCCCAACAAAAGAAGTTCTTAAAGTATTTATCAGGTATGTGAAAACCTCTATTCAACATGAAGTTGCACCACCGCTAAAGATTGGCCTCGTATTTTATCGTGACAGAACTCAAAAAAAGCTTTGCGATATAAAATATATAACTAAATATCAAACCCCTTTAACAGATAATATCTCCGAGGTGCTACATTCATTAAGTTCTGAAAAAACAACCGCATGTGATTCTGAAGATGACCCTGAGGCGGTATTTGATGGATTGTATCGGGCGATCACTGAAACCGGGTGGGATAACAACAGTTTTAAAACCATTATTCTCGTTGGAGATGCGCCTCCAAATACAATAGAGAATCCCATGGGGCATACTGTTCGATCCATTTTAAATGCCGCAAAAGATAAAAGGATTCGTTTTCTGACCTTTAAAATTGGAAAGAATGATTATCAAGAGTTTGAAGATTTTGCATTAAAAACAATCCCTGGATGTAAAGGTTATTTTCGTATGATCAATAGAGTTGGACACGATAACGTTGGACAATATAAAAAGCAGTTACGAAAAGCACTGACAGAAGAATGGAAATTGCTTTTACAGGTAATGAACACCAATACACCAATTAATCAAGATGACCCAAACTATCCTGTTATTGTTTATAATTTCCCGGAACTAATGAATGGGGAACAAAAGATTGATCTGGTCACTGGATGGACACCTCAAACAATTGAAAATAAAAAAATTTTTGATGAATTCATTTTTCTAAATAAATATGAATTTAAAAATGTCATTAATTTTTTTGAAGCACTGACAGTTTTTTATCAATTAGGTATAAAATCGGGTGTAGAAGGTTTTTTAGATGCCATTAGAGAATCTGTAGCAAAACAATTGGGGATTGACAAAAAGTATGTATTTCATGGAGATGAAACCTTATCTGAAGTGCTGTTCAAAACAAATATTCTCCCCTTTAAAACAACAATTTTAAACGTTTCACCAAATGAACTCATTAGCGGGAATAAAAAAATAGTTTTTGAACAACAATATAAAATAATTGAAGAAAAAGTTAAACAATTACGTGAGCATCAGAAAAATACAACACATCGACATTATTTTGGAGATGTGTGTTATTATTATGTTCCAAGGAACTTGTTTCCTTGATTTAAAAAAAAGGAGTTTATTATGACTGTTAGCCATTTCAAAAAAAGAGTACCCTTAGTATTCTTCATGTTTATGCTGTTCACCAGCCTTTCTTTTGCATATGAACCTGATAAAAGCACACATAATGTGCAAAAAAAGGCTGTAATTATAACGCATGATGCCAAACTGCTCAAACAATCCACTGGAACTGTTGGTGGTGATGCTGCCTTTATGAATATTTATTTTATCATGAAGCCATCCACAAAGAATCGAACGCCTGTTTCAATTACCGCAAATAAATCTGGTGACCCTGATGGATGGTTAGAGAATAATTCTTTTCATGAATGGAATACCATCCAAATGATCAAGTTAGAGCCACAGACAGGTAGGTCTCCAGCAAAAATATTCAGTAATGTGGAATGTACTGATTTATTCGCAAAGGATGGTAAAGTTCCAGCTGGTTGTGAAGTTATTGGTTCAGAACCAAACAGGGCTGTAGAAAAAAAAGACCTTCAATTATTGATTCCTGTTTTTCAAAAAATTAAAAATAATTATCAGGCAGGTTTTATTAGAGTCTTCGAAAGTGGGGATAGAAGCAAATCTGTTCAAAAAACAGGTACTCCATTAGATACAAATGATTCTGCTACACAAACAATGGGTTATGATGTTGTTTTTGCGATTGATAGGACCGGTAGTATGCAGGAATATTACTTACCAACTATTGAAGTCATTCAGACATTTATTAGAACCATTGAATCAGATACAACAAATCCTGAAATGAAAACATCTTTATTAAAAGTTGGTTTACTTTTTTATCAGGATAGATTGATTGAGAAAAACAAGTGCATGGATAATTACCCTGTTACCGAATGGGGACAAGAATTAACCAGTGATATTAATGCTGTTATCAATGTTTTAAAAAATTCAAAATCAGCAACATGTTCAAGTGAAGAGCCTGATGAAGCTGTTTTTGATGGTTTAAATCGAATACTTATAGATACAAAATGGAGAGATAATGCTTTTAAAACAATTATTTTGATCGGAGATGCTTCACCACATAAAGCGAATCATCCCAAAAATCCATTTCATTTGAGTACCACTAATATCACTAAAGAAGCAGAAGAGAAAGGTGTTCGTTTTATGTCTTTAAAGCTTGGGAAAGGTGATGAATCTTTTAAATATTTCGCAGTTCAAAGAGAGATTAACAATAAAGGTCGTTATAAAGAAATTCCAATTCAGGATGACAAAGAACTTTTTAAATCAAATCTATTGGAAACAATGAAAAAAGAATGGGTTTTATTAACTGCAGCAGTAAAAATGACTGCTGATAAAGTAACTTCAACAACTATTTCTACACCTCAAGTTCAAAGTAAGTACAATCTGACAAGATATCAAGCTTTAATAATTCAATCTCGCCTGCCATCTTCATACTCAGCCAATACCGACCCCATTCCTGAATTTGTTAATGGCTGGATTCCTGAAAGAATCAACAATCAATTAGCAGTTAGTGAGTTTTTATTTATGGGTAAAAGCAGATTACTTATTTTAATTAATATATTAGAAGGATTATCTGCGGCTGCGGATATTGGTATTACTGATGGTCCTACAGCCTTCATAACTACAGTAAGAACGACAATATCTTCACAGCTAGGTATTCCTCCAAGTCAAGTGTTTAGTTCTGGAGAGACTCTTTCAAGTATGTTAGAAAAAGCAGAAATATTACCATTTAAAACCAATATTCTGAATTTTACTGGTCAGGAAGTAGGCACATGGAAACCTGCTGATTTTAAAAGAATAAATACAATTCTTCAGGAAAAAGCTAAACTTATGAGAGAGCATTGCAGTAATCCTAGTAATTTCAGGTATTTTGGTGATAAACCGCATTTTTATGTTCCACGTCAGTTGTTTCCATAGTCATCAACGTGAATAAGGCTTATTCTCACAACATAATCAAACGAAATCCAATATAATTGGCAACAGACTGCCATGTATTGGATTTCGTTATGATGATTGGTGATTCAATAACAATGATATGCTAACAACTTAATTTCTTTAATTGAGGAAGAAATGAAAAAACAAATACAACTAATGGTTCAGATGCTTTTTAAAGGCCTGAAAGTTGATATGGCATATACAATAGTGGTCATTTTGGTAATAACATCCATGTTTTCAACACCATTAATTTTAGGCTCCATTAAAAACAGAGTTTATGTTGCCATCAAAGATCAAATTGAAAAAGAAAATAATGCAAGAGAACTCTCTATCCATCTGGCTGATTCGAGTGGGAGGCATCAACTGAATGATGCTTTTATTCAACAACTAAAGTCCAGATTTCCACAGTATAATATTGTTGGTAACCATAAGCATGTTGTTATGATAGAAGGGCCAGAAGGAAATCAATTACAAACGCTCCAGATTCTTGTACCACATGATCCCAGAACGGAAGCATTTCAAATTCGACCTGGCATACCTGACAATTTTGGACCATTTGATATTGTTGTATCAGACAGTCTTGGACAATTATTATATGGAGATAATTGGGATTTATTATGGAGTAAGGATTTCAACACATTCAAAGGAGAGCCATTAAAACTCTATATAAATGATATACCCCTTAAAGGCAAATTTAATATTGTCGCCAGACAAACAAGTTTTGGTAGAAGAATTTTCGCCAATGCCAACACTGGAATCGAAATTGAAAAATACACCATGGGTTTAGGAAGCGAGAAATTAGGTCTACCTAATGACCCAAAACTTATTCCTTACAGCCTCCCTAAAATACAATCCAGCAAATGCTTTGTTGTTTTTTCTAAAAATAGCTGTACTCAACAGCAACAAGAAACAATTGTTAAGAGAATTAAAGCAGAAAATTACTATATCCAAAAAACGCAAGCGATTTCAGATCATACGGATCAATATGATGTCACGCTGACTCAAATCAATGAGTTTGGTGGAAAGGTGAAAATTATTGAAACAAAAGGAAACTGTTTTTCCGGATTGGCTCATCAGGTTGAATTATGCTCAGATGCAGCCATTTTTTCAAATGTTTCATTTGAAACGAATATTGTCTCTAATTCTGGAAAATCAAAAAAAAATATTATTATTCAAAGCCTTTGCTCAAGAATGTACGAATTATTACCAGGCATTAAAGAAATGATGAATCAGCATGGTGGAATGCGGATTACTTTTGAAAAAAATGGTATTACTCAGCGCGGTATTGAAATGATAGCACCTTCTTCCAGCAACATTAAACTTGGTTCTGCCAGCCTGAGACTTGGTGATAAAGCACTTCCG
>Ga0272440_1002308_pt1 | contig 14975 bp, 11 predicted proteins | sample SSMMMBAug17_FD_192440 | JGI IMG/M metagenome (GOLD analysis project Ga0272440, IMG submission 192440) | Marine sediment archaeal communities from Little Sippewissett salt marsh, Falmouth, MA, United States - SSM-MMB-Aug17 | ecosystem: Environmental > Aquatic > Marine > Wetlands > Sediment ... | reverse complement strand
GTGTAAGGATCTCTGCTTTCGACAGTTTGAACAATTGCACGGATAGTTGCTTCCATGAGATTTTGAAGCCGTGTGTTCTCCTGTGACATTTTATCATTTAAATGTTGGTTCTTTTTTTTAAGAGCTTCTCTGGATTCCCTCAGGTTCAGGTGATTCTTGATTCGTGCACGAAGTTCTTGTTGATGATATATATGTTTCATATAATCAACCGCACCTGCATCAAACGCTTTGATCGTATCTGCTTCAGTGAAAACTTCAGAAATAAAAATAACCGGTATATCAACCGTTTTATCATTGGATTTGAGATCTTTACAGACTTTGAAGCCTTCTTCTTTTTTATAATTGATGTTAATGAGTATGATGTCTGGTGATTGTTGGCATGATATATCGAACAACTTTTCTGTTGTGTTGATACAGGTAATATTGTAATCATCTGTCAACGCCAAAGTGAGTTGTTCTATTACACTATTGAAATCACTGCAAATAATGACATGTGGCATTTTTTTTGTCATGGTTATTCCCAATCAAAATTATAGTTTTTGTTGGAGATGAGCGACATGCAAATGTCCACTGCTTGCGCATCAAAAAGAATGTCTTTATTTTTGACCAGTTCTCCTTCAGTAATGTCAATTCCTAAAGCTGGCCGATATGGACGATGAGAATTCATCGCTTCAGCGACATCAGCAACACAAACAATCTTTGCCTCCAAATGAATTTCATCCCCTTTCAGTCCCTGAGGATAACCTGAACCATTTAATTTTTCATGATGTTGGAGTATAAATTCTGCAACAGGCCAGGGAAAAGGAATGTGTTTCACAAGATCATAACCAACTTGAGGGTGAATTCTGATCAGTTCAAATTCAGAGGGAAGTAAGGGGCCTGGTCGCGACAAAATAGCATCCGGAATTCTTATTTTTCCAATATCATGAATCAAACCTGCAATCCGAATGGACTCAACTTGAGAGTCTGACAGTTTCATCCTTTGGGCAATATCAGTTGCCAATTTTGCGACACGTTGTTGATGGCCTGCGGTTGAGGGATCATTGTTTTCAAACATCTGAGACATGGCACTGATGGTTGCTTCAAGCATCTTTTTTATATCAGCGTTTTTATCCTGAACCTGTTGTTCCAGTATAATATTTCGTTTTCGGATATTTTCATTGGTATATTTAAAATTCAAATGATTATTCACACGTGTCAGAATTTCTGACATATGAAATGGTTTGGTAATATAATCAACTGCCCCTAATTTAAATCCTTGAGCAATATCAGCTTCATCCCCTTTTCCGGTGATGAATATAAGAGGGATATCTTGCGTAGCAGAATCAGCTTTTAGTCTTCGACAGATTTCAAATCCATCCATAAAGGGCATCATGATATCTAACAATATCAAATCTGGATTACAATCGTGAACCAAAGATAGCGCATCCGGTCCTGTGATCGCACCGTGGATCTGATAATCAGCTTCCAGGTAATCAGAAAGCGTTTCAATATTGAGATGATTATCATCAATAATCAATAATACAGGTTTTTGGGTTTTTGAATGGGTCATCGTTGTCTTTCAAACCAAAGTAAAGCTAACGTATATGATTCATCGCCAAAACCGGCAATTGATCCCCGGCAAACATCAGCAATTAACGACGTATGCCGAAAAGATTCTCTTGTATGAGGATTGCTAAGATGAACCTCTATAACTGGAATACGAATCGCTGCAATGGCATCCCGGATTGCGACGCTCGTATGTGTGTAAGCACCTGCATTCAAAATGATACCATCACAACGATTACCCGAGTGTTGAATGGCATCAACCAGTTCACCTTCAATGTTAGATTGAAAAAAATCCAAATCAATACGATATTTTTCGCCCAGCAATTGTAACTCTTTCTCAATGTCTTTCAATGATTTGTTGCCATAGATACCGGGTTCTCTCTGTCCAAGCATATTCAGATTCGGACCGTTGATAATTGATAGTCTCATAGTCTTCTCCATTTTAAAAAGTAGAAATCGTTTATTGTCTTAGAGACAGTCGATGGTTCAATAAATACGCATCTGCCAAAACTATGGCAGTCATGGCTTCGGCAACCGGACAAATTCGACTACATATGCAAGGGTCATGCCTTCCTTGTATTGTGACCATTTCTGGTTTTCCATCCACACTAACAGTGGGTTGAGGTATAGAAATTGAGGGTGTAGGCTTAATTGCCAACTGGATAGTAATGGCGTCCCCATTTGATATGCCGCCTAAAATACCTCCAGAATTATTTGAATCAAAAGAAGATGGGGTTATGGGGTCATTATGTTCACTACCTCTCATTTGTGCTGCTTTAAAACCGGAACCAAATTCGATACCTTTTACAGCACCAATGGAAATAAGTGCCATTGCAAGCGTCGCATCAAGTTTGTGAAATACGGGTTCCCCCAAACCTGCTGGAACATTGTCAGCAACGATTTGAATGACACCTCCAATAGAATCTCCCTCTTGTCTGACAGTATCCACCAGTTCAATCATTTGATCAGCTATTTCAGGATCAGCACATCTCAAAGGATGGCTTTCGGCAAATTCAGGATCAATATATTCAGCACGAATGTCTCCAATTGAGATTGTATATGCCTGTATAATTAAATTTAATGGGGAAAGTAGTGCTTTTGCAACAGCTCCTGCTGCGACACGAGCAAGGGTCTCTCGCCCTGAAGATCGACCTCCTCCAGGTTGTAATGTCAGTCCATACTTTTTAAAATAAGTGTAATCGGCATGACCTGGCCGAAATAAATGAGAAATGCTTGAATAATCTTTTGAACGTGCATCTTTATTTCTAACAAGCAATGCAATCGGTGAACCTAACGTTTTACCATCTGCAACACCTGACAATATTTCAACTGTATCTGATTCTTTTCTTTGTGAAACCCATTTGGATGTTCCAGGACGACGTCGATCCAGATCTTTTTGAATCATTTCGGGATTCAGTACTATTCCTGAAGGCATACCGTCCACCACAACACCAACGCCTGTACCATGTGATTCCCCAAAAGTCGAAAGTTGAAAAATTTGACCCCACCGACTAGACATATTTATTCTCCTTTGTTATTTAATAATGGCTTTAACAATAATATTTAGATGAAGGCCAGCAACAATGTTAGCCATTTATAATCTCAATTGTCTAAAAACTTTCTCAATATCAAAATAATAATATTTATACAAATTTTAATAGAAAATTTCTATGATGAAAAAATTCAGTTGGTCTAAATTTTGCCATGATAGGGCATTTCCCTAAGCTGGTATGTTGAGCCCTTTGGAGGAGTTAAGATGTATAACTGCGATAACAATTTTTTCTGTGTTATTCAGAGGCAAGAACTGTCAGAAAATATTTGCTAATGATGATGATCGACAAATGTTTCTGGAATATCATGAGATCTTTTGAGAGACAAAACCGCTATTTCATGGATGCTACCAGATCATGAGCAATTGTTTGAGCAAGACGGGTCAATGCATCTTCACAAAACCAACATGTTCGCCCAACGGATGATTTACTGCCAGCCCACAACACACGATTCGCATTGACATCCAATAAGCGAATGGAAATACTGACTACCGGAACCTCATTTAAATTTCGTTTATACCGGAATTCAGTAACTGATCCATATATTACCGTATCAACTTTCAACATTTTGCCAATTGTAATGGCTTTTTTCTGGTTCATGATCATTTCTATATCATCGTTTTCCTTTGTTAATTGGCTGATGACTTCACTCTGATCCATGATTTGGAAATCAGTCTGGGCATACAACTCTGTTTGCACCAAATCGGATACGATCCTGCCGGCATGTGGATAAGCGGTCAGGTTATAGAAAGGTAAAACCGCTATATTCCGATCTTTTGAAAAAATGACGTCCTTCTGAATATACTGCTGATGATATGATGCACAGGATGTGAGTATTCCGCAAAAAAAACACATCACACAAAACCAAAAAAGGGAGTTACGGTTTATATAAAATGGGTCAATCTTTTTCATTGAATGGTACTTTCGTATAAATTATGTTAGTCAAGAACATCACCTTTTTCAATAGCATGAAAATATAATTCAATCAATAGGTGTACACTTCATCTGAAACATGTGCTTGCAAGATTGCTTGAAAAATATTCAAATCTATTTTAAAGATACTTTGTTATTGTATGAAAAAATTTGAATTTATTTTAGAATATATAAGCCGTTTAAGGAGGATTTTTTTATGAACATACTGAAAATTGATCATTTAGGTATTGCTGTCAACAGCATTGATGAAGGTAAAAATTTTTGGACGGATGTTTTAGGTCTCGAGTTTGAAGGTTCAGAAACAGTTGAAGCTCAAAAAGTAACCACTGCCTTTTTTCCAGTGGGTGAAAGTGAGGTTGAACTATTAGAATCAACATCACCTGATGGCCCTGTTGCCAAATTTATTGAAAAAAAAGGTCAAGGAATTCAGCATGTTGCTTTTCGGGTTGAGAATATTGAGGCGGCATTAGAAGAACTTAAAGCAAAAGGAATTCGTTTGATCGATGAAAAACCACGAATGGGTGCAGGTGGCGCTAAAATCGCTTTTTTACACCCCAAAGCCACCCAAGGCGTTTTGGTTGAACTTTGTGAACGATCAACCTGAAGCTGTTTAATATGGAGGATTTATGCAGAAAGAATTGAAAATAGCAGACGACTTTCCACCACACAGTTATGAGCAATGGTGTGAAAGCGTTGATAAGCAACTCAAAGGTGCTCCTTTTGCACGTTTGATCAAAAAAACGATTGAGGGAATTGATATTTCCCCCATGTATTTTCCAAAAGATATTGATGCTTTACCGCATATCAATGCATTGCCTGGTTTTTCTCCTTATGTCCGAGGATGTCTGCCAACAGGTTCCGTTTGCCGTTCATGGCTTGTGGCTCAGGAAATTGTTTATCCTGACCCTTTTCTGACAAACGAAGCTTTAAAAAACGATCTTAAGCGTGGACAAACAGCAATCAATATTCCTTTAGATATGGCATCCAAAAAAGGGATTGACCCTGATTTGGAAAATGCGTCACAGGTTGGTGAAGGCGGATTGTCTGTTACCACCGTTGCTGACTGGGCATTGGCATTGCAAGGTATTGATCTGAAACAACTCCCCATTTTTGTTCAGGCAGGCGATTCAGGCATTGCCATTACGGCTTTTCTCCTGGCTTATGCCCAATCACAAAACAATGGGTTAAGAGAAATCTCTGGTTGGATTGGTGTAGATCCATTAGGACTGCTGGCTCAAACAGGCAGTTTATCACATGCGTTATCAGTTGTTTATGATGAAATGGCTGAGCTGACACAATGGTCATCTGCCAATACCCCACAGTTAAAAACCATCAGTCCGTCGGGGATACCGTATCATAACAGTGGCGGATCAGCCGTTTGTGAATCTGCGTATGTTATGGCAACGGCTGTTGAATATATTCGTGCATTATTGGATCGTGGCCTGAGTATTGATGACATTTGTCAATCAATGGTGTTCCAATTATCCATTGGTAGTGATTTTTTCATGGAAATGTCGAAATTAAGAGCTATTCGACTGGTCTGGGAAAAAATCGTTGATGCTTTTGGGGGCAATAATATTTCACAAAAAATGGTGATTCATGCCAGAACGTCATCATACAATAAAACCAAAATCGATCCTTACGTGAATATGCTTCGTGTCACGACTGAAGCATTTTCAGCCATCAGTGGCGGATGCGATAGTCTTCATGTAGAACCTTTTGATGCATTACTGGGACTGCCAACAGCTTTTTCTCGACGAATTGCCCGGAATGTTCAAATTGTGTTACGTGATGAAAGTCATTTTAAACATCCGGTCGATCCAGCAGGTGGTTCCTGGTATGTTGAGCAATTGACCCATCAACTGGCTCAAAAAATCTGGGAACAATTTCAAGATATCGAAAAAAATGGTGGTATGTTTGAGGCCTTAAATAAAGGGATCGTACAGACCAACCTCAAAGAAAAAGCCAATGAACGCCTGAAAAACGCATCCTTTCGAAAAACTGTTTTTGTCGGAACCAACAAATATCCGAATTTAACAGAAGCTCCTGTGAAAGCCAATATCCCTGACATGAAAGCTGTTGCCAAATCCCGTGCCATAAAAGTTGGACAATTTAAAGAAAAAAGAGATATTGCACAATTAAAAGCCTCATTAAATGCATTGCAAACCGCCGTTAATGAAAATAAAACAGGGTGGTTCCCCCAAGCTTTAAATGCAGCAACTTCAGGCGCATCTCTTGCTGAAATGATGCAAACAATAAGAACTCAATCAGAAAAAGCCGTTCAAGTTGAGCCTGTTCAACAGCATCGGGCTTCAGAACAATTTGAAAATCTCAGATACAGAACTCAGGGTTATGCTAAAAAAAGTGGTCAGTTACCATCAGTTTTTCTGGCCAATATGGGCCCTATTCCACAACACAAAGCGCGTGCAGATTTTTCAACAGGATTTTTTGAGCTGGCGGCATTTAATGTTCTGAAAAATAAAGGATTTCAGACAATTGATGATGCGGTTAATGCCTTTAAACAATCTGATGCACGAATCGTTGTTATTTGTTCTACTGATGATACTTATCCTGAAATTGTCCCTGATCTTGCACAATCGATCAAAAAACTATCCAATGATAATATCGTAATTGTTGCCGGATATCCCAAAGATCATATTCAGACATTCCAGGAAGCGGGAGTGGATAATTTTATTCACTTAAAAACCGATGCACTGGCATTTTTAGAAAATCTGCAACAACAAATGGGGGTGACATCATGACAATGCCTGATTTTACAACAATGGATTTTTCAGCTCATCCATCAAAAACCACTGTTAATGAATGGAAACACCAGGCTGAATCAGAAGGTTGCGGCACAATTGATGATATGGTTTGGAAAACCATGGAACAAATTGATGTCAAACCATTGTATACCATGGATGATATCAAAGATGCTGAACATATCCATTATGCTGCCGGAATTCCCCCTTATCTCAGGGGGCCTTACGCCACCATGTTTGTTCAACGTCCCTGGACAGTTCGTCAATATGCAGGATTTTCCACTGCAGAAGAAAGTAATGCTTTTTATCGCCGTAATTTAGCGGCTGGTCAGAAAGGTTTGTCTATAGCTTTCGATCTGGCAACACATCGGGGATATGATTCTGACCATCCGCGCGTGGTCGGTGATGTTGGCAAAGCCGGCGTTGCTGTTGATTCTATTTTAGATATGAAAATATTGTTTGATGGTATTCCGCTGGATCAAATGTCTGTTTCCATGACCATGAATGGCGCAGTATTGCCTGTTATGGCGTTCTATATTGTCAGTGCGGAAGAACAGGGTGTTTCTCAGGAACAACTGATCGGAACCATTCAAAATGATATTTTAAAAGAATACATGGTTCGTAATACCTATATTTATCCACCAGAACCTTCTATGAGAATTATTTCAAATATTTTTGAGCATACCTCTCAAAATATGAAAAAATTCAACAGTATCAGTATTTCCGGATATCATATGGAAGAAGCTGGCGCCACATCAGACATTGAGTTGGCGTACACATTAGCAGATGGTCTGGAGTATATTCGTGCGGGGATTAATGCAGGAATGGATATTGATGCCTTTGCACCGCGATTGTCTTTTTTCTGGGCCATTGGTATGAATTATTTTATGGAAATTGCAAAAATGCGTGCGGGCCGTATTTTATGGTCTAAAATCGTTAAGCAATTTAACCCCAAAAATCCCAAATCGTTGGCATTGAGGACTCATTGTCAGACATCAGGCTGGAGTCTGACCGAAGGCGATCCTTTTAACAATGTTGCCCGAACATGTATTGAGGCTATGGCGGCAGCATTAGGACATACACAGTCCATGCATACCAATTCTCTGGATGAAGCCATTGCACTTCCAACAGATTTTTCTGCACGCATATCAAGAAACACGCAGTTATTCCTTCAAGAAGAAATCAATATTCTTCGCCCTGTTGACCCTTGGGCGGGATCGTATTATTTGGAAGCGTTGACGCAAGGAATTTTAAATCGCGCATGGAGCCATATTCAAGAAGTTGAAGATCTGGGCGGTATGGCAAAAGCGATTGAAACCGGACTTCCCAAAATGCGCATTGAAGAAGCTGCTGCCAGAAGACAGGCCAATATTGATTCTGGTCAGGAAAGAATTATTGGTGTTAACACCTATTGTCTGGATCGTGAGGATGCAATAGAAACATTGGAAGTTGACAATACTGCTGTTCGAAACAATCAATTGGAAAGATTAAAACAGCTCAAAAGAGATCGAGATGAAACAAAGGTCAAAGAAGCTTTAAATGCCTTAACGCATCATGCTGAAAAGGGTACCGGCAATTTGCTGGAACTTTCAATTGAAGCCGCAAGATCTCGTGCAACCTTAGGTGAGATATCAGAAGCCATGGAAAAAGTATATGGTCGTCATAAAGCCACTATTCGGTCAATATCTGGCGTTTATAGTGCAGAATTTTCCGAAAAAGAAGAAGTTCAACGTGTTATTCAAATGAATCGTGAATTTGAGGAAAAAGAAGGCCGAAGACCCAGAATCTTAGTGGCAAAAATGGGACAGGATGGTCATGATCGAGGTGCCAAAGTCATTTCAACGGCTTTTGCTGACCTTGGATTTGATGTTGATATTGGCCCTCTGTTTCAGACACCAGAAGAAACAGCACTTCAGGCTGTTGAAAATGATGTTCATATTGTTGGGTTTAGCTCCCTTGCCGGTGGGCATAAAACCTTACTCCCTCAACTGGTTAAAGAATTGGAAAAATTAGACAGACCTGATATCATGATTGTTGTTGGCGGTGTAATTCCTTCTGCAGATTATGAATTCTTGTTAAACAATGGTGCCAGTGCAATTTTTGGCCCTGGTACAGTTATTCCTGTTGCCGCTCAAAAAGTACTCAATGAACTGAACCAGCGATTAGGTGAATAAATATTACCTATTGTCCACGGTGTCCACTATGTCCACGGTGTCCACTATGTCCACGGTGTCCACTATGTCCACGGTGTCCACTATGTCCACGGTGTCCACTATGTCCACGGTGTCCACTATGTCCACTATGCTCGTTTCCAGGCAACACCTGGAAACAAGCATAGTTCTCTAATACTATTGCAATATATTCTTGTACGTCATCGAATACAATTATCATTTAATTATCATTTAAATTTAAGAAAGTTATATTATTTATGATTTCAAAAGGATTAATCACACTTTTTTTTGAAGCGGCATTGATCAAGCGCTGGAATGATCATGTCAGCCCAGTAATTTTAACGGAATTAGACAAACAGGCTCAAAAAGTCTTGATTGCATATGTACTGGCCAAATTTGAGCAATCACAACGTAAAGAACCTATTAACTGGATTGATCTTATTGAAGGTGCCATGTTTGAATTTTTGCATCGTGTGACGCTCACTGATATTAAACCCCAAATTTTTCATCGAATGATGCGTCAAAAAGGTCAACAACTCAACGCATGGGTTGTTAATAAAATGCATAAGGAAATGGTTGACCATCATCCTGTTTTATTTGACAGATTTAAACGATATTTCATGTCATCTCCCTATACTATTGAAAAAAAAATCCTTCAGGCATCTCATTACCTTGCCACCCAATGGGAATTCAAATTATTGTATCCATACAATCAATTTAAATACACGATCGAAAAAACGCGAGAAGAAATCGACGATGAGATTGAAGATCATATGGATTTACTGGGGGTTCAAAAAATTCTTTTGGGAAAAAAAACAGCCCGGCTTATTGGTTTTTGTGGAGAACTTCGCTTTCAAAAACGATGGACCATGTCTCCACAACTTCCAGAAACATCAGTTTTGGGTCATATGTTGATTGTTGCAATGTTGGCTTATTTGTGCGCATTAGAAATAAAGGCTGATGACGAACGGCGAAAAAATATTTATTATGGTGGTTTTTTTCATGATCTTCCAGAAGTGCTGACCCGTGATATTATCTCTCCAGTGAAAACATCAGTTGAAGGCCTTCGAACACTTATTGTTGAAATGGAAGACCAGATGCTTGAAGATCAAATCATGCCACTCATTCCTGGAGCGTGGCAGCCAGAAATTCGACATTACATTCATTTAAAAGATGCTGTGGCAAATGATAATTCTCATCAAAAACTGTCAGCAAACGTATCCATTGACTCCCAACTCATTGAAGCCTGCGATCATTTTTCAGCTTATATTGAAGCCTCAGTTTCATATAAGCATGGTATCACTTCACGGCATCTGGATGATGCTCGAAAAACATTATATGAAAAATATCGTGATCTGGTAATTGGCGATATTCATTTTGGCCAAATGTTTGATTATTTTTCATAAACACTCCATTGCTCTTAGGGGGTTGTCTTTTTATGGTCTTTCAGTAAGATGATTCGTTTTACCACATAAAAAGACGTTTAATAAACCCTCTGAACGAGTGGCACATTTATTGAATTCCTCCCATACTATCCTATCCAAATCAAAACAATTTTATTAACGATAAGTATCATGAAAAAAATATTAATTATCGAGCATAACGATTTATTAGCGAAACTCATGGAATCAGAAGTCAGAGAGCGACTTGGAATGGAGCCTGTTCGGGCAAAAACTTTTGCTGAGACTATTGTGATGGTGAATCGATATAAATCTGAAATTTTTATCGCGATTGTTGATTTACACTTTTCAGATGCACCAAAAGGTGTTGCATTTGAATATGTAATCTCACAAAAAATATCAACTATCGTTATAACAGATGAATGTAACGCAACAGTAAGGGATTATATATGGTCTAAGAATAATGTCATCGATTATGTTGTTAAAGAAAATAATCAATCTGTTTCTATTGCCGTGTCAATCATTCAACGCATTTCTTTAAATCAATCAATTCAAGTTCTGGTTGTTGACGATTCTACCTTTATGAGACAAACCATATTGAAATTATTGAGTGTTCATAAATACCTGACATTAGAAGCCGGTGATGGACGTGAAGCACTTGCGCTAATTGAAAAAAATCCTGACATCAAAATGATTATTACTGATTATGAGATGCCCAATATGGACGGTGTTCAATTAACTCAAAACGTTAGAAAAAAGTATAATAGTGGAGAAATTGTTGTTATCGGTATATCAGCTCATGATAGAAATGTTACAACCGCTCAGTTTATCAAAAGCTGTATCAATCAAAATGGAAACGCATTCAGTATATTACAACATCTTCTGGAAGGTGGTGTTGTTAAAAAAGATATTATCGGAAAATTATGGGGTGATTCTTTAGGTTTTTCCTATGTGAATTTAGACAAATCATTATTTCAAACCCATATCGTCAATCAATTACCAGAAGATTTTGCCAGAAAAAATAAAATTATTCCCTTATATGAAATTCATAATGTGGTGACTGTCGCTATCTTTGATCCTCTCAATACCCAGATTTTAGAACAGACGAGATACTTAATGAAAAAAGAGATAAGTCCTGTTTTTTCATTTGAAGATGAAATTTTTGATTCCATTGATATCCAGTATCAGTCAACCAATTCGTTAAATGAATTCATTTCTCGAATAGCCAATCATGCTATTTTTAAAGAAACACGAAAGATAACTGCCGAAGAATTAGATAGATTTTCTGGTGATCGCTCTATCATCGATTTCACACGAAGTCTTCTTCTGCTTTGCGTAAAAGAAAGGGCAAGTGATATCCATATTGATCCACAAGATGATATGATTTATGTCAGAATTAGAATAGACGGTGTTCTTCATACCAGATTGAAACTTGAAAAAATATTGATCAATCCATTATCCTCAAGACTAAAAGTTATGGCAGATTTAAATATTACAGAACGTAGAAGACCTCAAGATGGACGAGTAAGAGTTCAATTAACCAATAAGTCACTTGATTTTCGATTATCGTCGACACCGACAATTTATGGCGAAAAGCTTGTTTTAAGAGCTCTTGGTAGAATTGAAGATGAAAAGATTCCAGAAATATCAGATTTAGGATTTCTAAACAATAACTATCAAGCCATTGAAACAGTGACCAAACATCCCAATGGAATTTTTTTTGTAACCGGCCCCACAGGCTCAGGAAAATCGACGACTCTTTTTTCAGTGCTTCAACGATTAAATAAACCAGAAATCAACATCATGACCATCGAAGATCCGGTAGAGTACAGACTCCCAGGAATCAATCAGGTTCAGGTCAATAATTCAATTGGATTTGATTTTTCGAGAGCCATCCGTTCATTTATGCGGCAAGATCCAGATGTTATGTTAATTGGTGAAGTCCGGGATTATGAAACCGCAAAAATTGCATCAGAAGCTGCATTGACGGGGCATTTGGTTTTAACCACAATGCATACCAATAGTGCTCTTCAAGCCTTAACAAGACTTATCCAGATTGGCGTTGAACCATTTTTAGTGGCACCATCCATCCTGGGTGTTATGGCTCAACGACTTGTACGTAAAATTTGTCCCAATTGTAAGGAAAAATATCAAGTTACCCATGAATTTTTAGAACGTTATTTTTTCAATATTAACAAACATAAAACAGTATTTTTTTATAAAGGTAGCGGATGCGTTGATTGCAATGGAAGGGGTTATCTGGGACGTGTTGCTATTCATGAAATATTTATCATTACAAACAACATCAGGGAGTTAATTGCAAAAGGTGCTTCAAATAGTGATATTGAAAAAGAGGCAAAAAAAACAGGCTTTAAATCAATGCGTCATGATGGCTTAAAAAAAGTTCTTTTAGGGCAGACAACCATTGAAGAAGTTAACCGTGTTACTGCTGGGATATAAATGGAAATCTATTCATCAATGAGACACAAACATGATGGTTGAGAAAATCAGGAAATTACATGAATAAAAAATTACAAAGCAATAATACTCAAAAGATCTCTAAAAGACTTCGATTTGGAGAAAAACTGATTGAACAGGGACTTATTACCCCCAAACAACTTGAGCAGGCCTTGCAACGTCATGTCCAGGTTGGCGGGCGCATTGGTTCAATTCTATTAGAAATGGGCTTTATCTCAATTGAAAATTTGCTAAGTTTTTTGGAAAATCAGTTTAATGTTCCTTCTGTAAATTTATTTAAAACTGATATTTCACAGGATGTTCTGGCGATGTTGCCGTGGGAAAAAATGGATATTTTAAAAGTCATTCCTGTGGACATTAAAAACCATGTGGTCACGCTTGCCATGGAAAATCCTAACGATTTTATGACCATTGAAGAATTGGAGTTTTTCTTTGGCAAGAAAATTAAACCCGTTGTTGTCCCTGAGTTTATGATTGAAAGCGCCATTCATTGCCTTTTATCGAGTCCGGATGGCAATCTGAAAGGTAAGGATGTTGCCAATTTAGCTGAAGCTGATCGACCTAAGATTAAAACAGCATTGCCACTCATTTCATTGCTAAAACAATCGATAAAACTTAGGGCCAATGATCTTCTTTTGGTTGCCGGCGTACCGCCATCGTTTAAAGTCTTTAATCAATTAAAACGTTTGTCAGCATGGCCTTTAACGCCAGTGGATACTGAAAAATATGCCAAAAAATTGATGACTGAAGAACAATGGAAAGAATTTTCAAGAAAAAATGACATGGATTTATCGGTTGCATTTTCTAAAATTGGGCGATTTAGAACCAATATTTTCCGACAAAGAAATTCCATTTCTATTGTGATGCGGCCTATTCCTGATCGAATGCCTACTCTAAAAGAATTAAATCTTCCAGGATGGATTAAAGACATATCCCTTAAAACGCAAGGGTTAATTCTGATTGCAGGCCCCACTGGACATGGCAAATCGACCACACTTTATTGCATGATTGATATCATCAATACCCATCGGAAATGTAACATCATTACCTTTGAAGATCCTATTGAATACATGCATCGGCATAAAAAAAGTAATGTTAGCCAAAGAGAAGTCGGCAGAGACACCAGCAGTTTTCATGAAGGTCTTAAATACGTATTGAGACAATCTCCCGATGTTATTGTCATCGGTGAAATGAGAGATAAAGAAAGTTTTAAAATTGCATTGTCTGCAGCAACAACAGGACATCTGGTGATTAGCACGGTGCATGCCAATAATTCTACAGCAGTAATTGAAAGAGTGATTAATATGTTTGATCCGCATGAACAGGCTACCATAAGGACAATGATTGCAGATTCATTGATAATATGTGTTTCTCAGCGGCTGGTTGATTTAAAAGATGGTAGCGGTAGAATACTTGCTATAGAGAAAATGCTGGCAAGTAACCGGATAAAACAATTGATTAGAGACGACAACGTTCATAAAATTCGAACACAGATGCAAACAGGCTCTCAAGATTACTCTCCTATTGATGCATCACTTGCACAACTTTACAGAAAAGGATTGATTGATTTTGAAAGTGGAATGAACTTTGCTGATGATCCAAAACATTTTAGTAAGTTTACAGGTACTCGTCTTGTAAATGATTATTAATTTAAATGGATTATAGAATAGTTTCTACGCTTCAATAATCTTCTGAATTCCTTTCTTACCTGCTTCCTAAGCCCAATTCCATATTCCTTTTTGACCGTATCCAACGAATGGGAGTAGCAAATTTATTCTCATTGTCTGAACCTGGATTAGGTGATTTCCGAAAATAAAAATACCAAAGTATGAGTTCCCCCCTTGAGGCCCTCAAGGGGGGAACTTGATCTTGGCATATTCTTTTTCGGAAATCACCTTATTTTTCGACCATTCCTTAATTCTGAAAATTCTGATTTTAAAAAAGGACAAACAATTTTGTAAGTATTTTATTTTTTTTAGCCTGCTTGTTTTGTGGTTTAAACTGATGCGGCAAAACACTCAACTATGCAACTTTTTTGTGTTGCACCAATTGACATATAAGTCATATGGTTTATATATATTAATAATCGAATTAAAAACATAGAATCCTATCTTAATTTTAATATAAAGATAA
>Ga0272440_1002306_pt1 | contig 14989 bp, 8 predicted proteins | sample SSMMMBAug17_FD_192440 | JGI IMG/M metagenome (GOLD analysis project Ga0272440, IMG submission 192440) | Marine sediment archaeal communities from Little Sippewissett salt marsh, Falmouth, MA, United States - SSM-MMB-Aug17 | ecosystem: Environmental > Aquatic > Marine > Wetlands > Sediment ... | reverse complement strand
TTTTTTGTTTAGTAAATATACATTCATATTTGTCGGCTAATACGAGAATTTGAGTTTGTTATGATAAAAAAAATCGCTTATGTAATTGTTATCTTCGTAAACTTGGGGCATGAGAGACTGTAATAAAACGTATTTATTGCTGTTATGTTTGTTTTACAATATTTTTCAAAAAGGACTGAAGCTGATATCCACGCAACCCGGTAATTGGATGTGATTATGAAGAAGAACTCTGATTCATCTGATGCAAATGATTACTATGGATCAGTTCGCTGAGCCTCCACGCAATCTGTTTAATATCAGACATTAATAAAAGTGCGTGGGGCAAAACGCTGAGCAAAAACAGAATCGGCAAAATTATTGAAATCAACATAGATGCGTTTAGGCAAGAAGCAGAGCAAGAACAGAATCGGCAAATTCACTGAAATCTATGCAAGTGCTTTGAGACCAAACGCTGAACAAGATCAGAATCGGCAAAAATACTGAATTCGATCCAAGTGCGTTGAGAACAAATGCCAAAAACTTGGATATCGGCTACTTTGCTGAAATCAAACGAAAGCAACAACTAATTTTGTCGGCTATCATCCAAAATATCATGTAATGCGTAAAAAACCGCTTTGCCGACTATAATGCGAAAAAACCGTTGATTCACAGGTTATACTCTCAATTTTGTACGTTTAGATTATGTAACAAAATATTGATTGTATTAAAAAGTTTGATTGTAAGCAAATTATAAAAGGACTATTTTGAAATCCACAGAGATCGGCTATTGAGCTGAAACTAAAACAAAATACAAAGCAAGGAGCAGAATCCACTGAAATCGTCAACTGAGCGAACGATGGTGAACAAATATCCACTGAAACCTAAACCTAATCTGAAGTCCAAAAAAACACAAAAAACAAGTAGCGAAAAATTTGCTCATAGGCTACTGTTTAAAGGATAGACCTCTTATTTGTACACATTTATCGTATCAATTTTAGTCCCATTTAGTCAGCAAGAGGCTACAATTAAGACAATCAAAACAGTTACCATCTTCTTCTGGTTTTGAGTGAAAAATAAATAGCCACGCCATCCCCCGCCATCCCCATCCAAGGAAATAGATATTTTTCTGAATAAAATTTACCGATTATTATTTCACTAAGAATCCCTTCCAATCGAACTTTTTAAAAATCATTCCTACTGAAAATTTTTTAGATAGCTATCATTCCTTAATATTACATTCATCTAGAGTTCATCCGTGAGCTATATTTTCTTTAACTCATTATAAAATAAATTGATATCGGTCAGTTGAAGAGCAAAGCGCAAAGCGATCATTTCAAAAAGAGAGGAAAGTAGCGATGAAATCAGTCATATAGGGCAGTGGTGGATCTCCCTATGCCCAGATATTTAAAAACGCAGTAATGGTATTTTTGCAATTTGGGTTGACAAATTCCAAAAGATTCATGTATTATACAGAAATAACATTACAGCAAATTGGATGTGACTATTGAAGGTGAAAATAAAAGACCTGGCAAAAGTGCAGATGGGATACTCGTTCAGATCACGTCTTGAAGCCTCAAACAGTGGAGATGTGGCGGTTATCCAAATGAAGGACTTGCTTCAGGACAATACTGTGGACTGTGGTGACTTAATGATGATTGATATGGAAGGTGTCAAGAAACATCATCTTGTCCAAAAGGGAGACTTGGTTTTCAGGTCGCGTGGCCATGTGACCACCGCAGCGGTTATTCATGAAGATCCGGGGACAGCGGTTATCGCGGCTCCTTTATTGAGAATAAGGATCACGAAGCCTGATCAAATAATGCCGGAGTATCTGAACTGGTATATCAGCCAGCGGGATGCACAGATCTTTCTAACGAGCAGGGCCAAGGGAACCGTTCAAAAAATGATTAGCAAGCAGTCCATTGAAGATCTGGAAGTTTCATTGCCCACTTTGGAACATCAAAAGATTATCGTCGAGCTGACTTCACTGTCCGCGCTGGAACAAAGCTTATTGAATACGCTATCTAAAAAGCGAGAACAATACATTTCGACTGTACTAATGCAGTTTGCAAAAGGAGAATAGAACATGAGCAAGAAGATTGATAAGAGAGACGTCAACAACGCAGCTTGGGCAGCGTGTGACACCTTTAGAGGCGTTGTTGATCCGGCACAGTATAAAGACTACATCCTCGTGATGCTGTTTTTAAAATACATTTCCGATGTATGGCTGGATCATTACGAAGCATACCAGAGACAGTATGGGGATGATGATGCACGTATAAGAAGAAAACTTGAGCGTGAGCGTTTTGTTCTACCGATTGTCAAGCTGACCGAAAAAAATGATGAAACCGGCGAGGAAAAAATTCTGGATGAGTTTCCGGCCAATTATTACAGTCTATATGAAAGGAGAGCAGCCGCCAATATTGGTGAATTGATCAATATTGTCCTTGATCACATTGAAGAGTCAAATAAAACCAAACTCGAAGGGGTTTTCCGAAATATCGATTTTAACAGCGAAGCCAATCTTGGCAAAACCAAAGACCGGAACCGTCGATTAAAGCAACTGCTGGAAGACTTCCACAAGCCACAGCTCAATATGAAACCCAGCCTTACTTCAGAGGATGTGATCGGCAATACTTATATCTATTTAATTGAACGATTCGCCTCAGATTCAGGTAAAAAGGCTGGAGAGTTTTTCACCCCACTGAAAGTGACGGAACTGGTTGCAAAACTTGCCGGACCCAAACCAGGTGACCGCATCTGCGATCCTGCCTGTGGTTCCGGTGGTCTTTTGATACAGGCCGCTAAACAGGTAGGCGACCGTAACTTTGCTCTGTTCGGGCAAGAGTCCAACGGCAGCACCTGGGCCCTCTGCCGCATGAACATGTTCCTCCACAGTTTTGATAGTGCCCGTGTTGAATGGTGTGACACCCTGAACAGCCCGCTTCTGGTGGAAAATGACCGACTAATGAAATTTAACTGCGTCGTTGCCAATCCGCCATTCTCGCTGGACAAGTGGGGGGCGGAAAACGCAGAGAGTGACAAATATAACCGGTTCTGGCGTGGTGTTCCTCCCAAGAGCAAAGGTGACTGGGCGTTTATCAGCCACATGATTGAAGTTGCACTGGAAAAAGAAGGACGCATTGCCGTGGTGGTGCCCCATGGGGTTCTTTTTCGAGGAGCTGCCGAAGGGCGTATCCGTCAGAAGATGATTGAAGAAAATCTTCTGGATGCAGTGATCGGGTTGCCCGGTAATCTCTTCCCGACCACCAATATTCCAGTAGCTATTCTGGTTTTTGACCGGTCACGGGAAAAAGGCGGAACCAAAGAAACCTGCAAGAATGTATTTTTTGTCGATGCGAGCCGGGAGTTTGTTTCAAACAAAAATCAGAATACCCTCTCGAAGGAACATCTGGCAAAAATTATGGAAACATACAATACCAGGGCTGGTGTTGAGAAATATGCTCATGTCTCCGATTTTGATGAAATTAAGGAAAATAACTTCAACCTCAACATCCCCCGCTATGTGGACACCTTTGAAGAGGAAGAAGAAATCAATATTGATGCCGTTCAGTTGGAAATTATTGCACTGGAAAAAGAGCTGATTGAAGTTCGGGCAAAGATGGCAGAAAAACTCAAGGAGATTCATCAATGAGTAGTATCTATCCCAGTAGACCAATTAGTACTATAACAAAAATAATTACAAGTCCTGTTGATAAAAAATCGCTACCTGATGAACAACAAGTATTTTTATGTAATTATACAGATGTTTATTATAACTCTGTGATTTCGAGTAACATGTCCTTTATGGAAGCAACGGCTAAGCAAAGTGAAATTGATAGATTTTCACTGATGCCAAACGACGTTGTAATAACAAAAGATTCCGAGAGCGCAGATGATATTGGTATTCCGACTTATGTCGAAAGTGTTAGAAATAATCTTCTTTGTGGTTATCACCTTGCAATATTACGCCCAAAAAAAATTGTAAATGGCAGATTTCTTTCTTTTGCACTTCGACACCCAAGGATTTCGTATGATTTTTATCGATATGCAAATGGTATAACAAGATTTGGACTCACACTGGAAACATATAAAAAGGTCAAAATACCGCTACCACCTCTCACTGAGCAAAAAGCCATTGCCGACCTGCTGGTAACCTGGGATGAGGCCATAGAAAAAACTGAACGGTTGATTCAGGCAAAAAAACGACAATTAAGTGGATTGATACAAAGATATATTTCAAAACCGCAACTTGGCGGAAAATCAGAAGGATGGAAGCCTATTAAATTAGGGGATATTTTCCATACTCAGAAAAACAAAGGCTTTAAGGGTATTCCTGTTTTTTCTGTAACACTTTACGATGGGATTGTTGAGCGCTCTGAAATCGATAGAAAAATGAAAACGAATCTTGCTCCAGAAGAACATCTCTTAATGGAACCAGGTGATTTGGCTTATAACATGATGCGTATGTGGCAGGGAGCCTCCGGCTTAGCTAAAAGAAAGGGGATTATAAGTCCAGCCTATGTGGTTGTGAGGCCAGGGTCGTCTGTTAATCCCGAATTTGCAGCTTATTGGTTTAAATCTCCAAGGATGATCTACTTGTTCTGGGCCTACTCATACGGAATAACGGGAGACCGGCTCCGTTTATATCCTTTCGATTTTTCGCTAATAAAATGCTCAATTCCACCAATTTCAACCCAAAAAAGAATAGTTCAAATATTAGATAACGTCCAGAGAGAAATCGACCTCCTGAAACAGCTCGCAGAAAAATACAAAATCCAAAAACGCGGTCTGATGCAGAAGATGCTTACAGGGATATGGCGGGTAAAGCCTGAAATTATAAACCAATATATGGAGGATAGGCGATGAGAAGTGAGTCTCCAAGACAACTCAAGTTGTTTCCTGATAAAAAAATCTCAAATAAAGAAGTGTTGGAATTTACTCAACCATTATATTTTATTTGTGAGAAAACGCCGATCGGATGGCTAAAACAATTGGCTTTAGAGGCAGGAAATAGGAGATTCACAGCAGTCCATCAGCAAGATGATTTGTTCACTGTAACTCATGAGTCGGGAGTATCATTTATAGCAGAACTTAAAGAAGGAAAAAATAAAAACAAGGGAACTTACTCAATAAAAGGATATGTTCAGAAGGTTAATAAAAGTACGTATTTTGAAAATGTTAATATCCAAGCAATCGGTGACAAAGGCCTGAGATTGAGAACTGCCCAACTTGGTGCGATTTATTCATTGTTGGCCCACTGGTCTTTAACAAAAGATGTAGCTACAGTTGTTCTTCCAACCGGCGCAGGGAAAACCGAAACAATGTTGGCAACAACGCTGATCGACAAGGCCAAAAGAACATTGGTTATAGTTCCTACCCTTGACCTCAAAGAGCAGATCTCAGAAAAATTCATGACTTGGGGTATGCTTAGAAAATTAGGAGTGATTCCCCCAAATGCCCCAAATCCTATCGTCCTTGTTTTAAATAAAATATTACCTGAAGCATCCGACATTGATATTCTGGAAAAAGCTGATGTAGTCGTATCGACCCCTGCTTTATTGGCACGAACTACAGAGGAAGTGAAAAATAAACTAAAGGATATTTTCTCCCATGTTTATTTTGACGAAGCTCATCATGTAGTAGCGAATGAGTGGAATACCCTAAAGCTCCTTTTCAGTGAATCCAAGATTGTTCAATTTACCGCAACTCCTTATCGGAATGATCGGCAACCAATTGAAGGGAATATTGTTTATAATTATCCAGTATCACAAGCACTGATTGATGGTTGTTTTGCAAGCATATCACTGGTGACAGTTGATGAACGCCATCCAAAGAAAAAAGATAGAGCTATAGCTGATGCAGCAATGAAGCGTTTGTGGTCAGACAGAAAAAACGGATTCAATCGACATCGGATGATGGTAAGGGCAGAAACAAGAGATCAAGCAAAAAAGCTATACGAAAGTTATTCGCTTTGGTTCCCAAATGAAAAAATTGTTTTGGTTCATTCGCATGTAAAAGGCAAAAAAAATATAATAAAAGAAATCAAGAACGGAAAATATGACATAATTGTTTGTGTAGACATGCTCAGAGAGGGTTTTGATTACCCCGACTTCAAGATTGCTGCTGTCCATGGAGTTCATAAATCATTAGCAGTATTACTTCAATTTATTGGTCGCTTTACACGTACACAAGAAGGTCTTGGGGATGCCTCTTTTGTTGTAAACTACGCTGAAGAAAAAATATCAGTCGAATTAGAAAATTTATTCCAGGAGGGCTCTGGGTGGGAGCATGTGATAAAAGAAATCGCTGACGTCAAAAAAACTGAAGCTGAATCGCTCTTGACATTCTTGCAAGGATGCAAGCCATACTCAGGGTTTGATTCTCCTGACATCACGCTGAATCCTAAACTTGTGTACCCTGCATTAAGTTGCGTGTGCTACATTTGTAGTAAAGTGAATTGGATCGAATTCAAAGAAGCATTTAATTTGGATAAATATGCTCTCTCTCAACCATACATAAATGCTTCAGAAAATGTTTTTTATTTCACAACCCAAAAAAGAGAAAAAGTCAAATGGGCACGCACCAAAGAAATGCGAGATCAAAAATGGGATTTGGTGGTGATGCACCATGATGCGGGAAACCATCTCTTATTTGTTGGATATTCCGAAAAGCGTTTAGACGTAAATGTTCTTGTTGAAAAAATCACAGGTATTACTCCTTCAATCATCAAAGGTGACAGGGTTTTTAGGTCTTTTGATTCCATCAAGCGGTTGTGCATTGTTCATGCTGGTATTTTTAAACCAGCGAACCACCTCCATCGGTATTCACGATTGAGTGGAGCTGATGTCACAACGGAATTAACAAGATGGAAAACTGAAGGTAGATGCGATAAATCCGATTTTGTAGGAGTGGGATTCCGAGATGGTTTTCCTGTTAGCATCGGAGCTTCGGTCAAGGGTAAAATTTGGAGTCCAGCACGAGTGGGAAATTTGAAGGAGTGGAAGACATGGTGCTTGGAAATTGGAAGAATGATAACCAATGACGCGATTGATTCCAACTTGCTTCTTGAAGATTCGGCAAAGAATATAAACATTGAATCATATCCTGATGTTGTTGTATTAGCGACGGATTGGGCAGACAGTCTTTATGACCGAATTCACAAAATCACATTAGATCTGCCGGACGGAAAATCATTCATGCTTGCTGAAGCATCATTGAAACAAATTGGATTTCATGATGATAGGGCTGACTTTTTACTAAATATTTTTGACGACGCACTTTCTTTTTCCATTACCCTCGGAGGGAAAAAAGGCCATAGCGTTAAAGGTTTAGAGGCATGCAAAATAAAAGTTGATGGACTTAAGGCTAAAACCATCACTTTAGAACAGTTTTTTCAGGAAAACCCTCCAACCATGTTTCTTCTTAATGGATGCACAATTTCTGGTTGTGTCCATACAGATTATGGTGAATGCGATATTCAAGATATCCCAAATGCCCAGCTCGAAGCTCTGCTTTGGAAAGATGTGAATTTTACTCTTGAGTCACATTACAAAGGAGATAAACCCCGCGATAATTCAATTCAGGAATATATGATGAAGAGAGTTGTTAATGAGGGTGCAAAGGTAGTTTTCAATGATGACAATGCAGGAGAATCAGCAGATATTGTAGCTATCTTTATGAATGATGGGATGCTTCGTTTTGAATTGATCCATTGTAAATATTCAAAAGCCATATCAGGGGCACGACTATCTGATTTATACGAAGTTTGCGGCCAAGCAATAGTTTCTTTGCGATATAAGTGGAAACCGGAAGAACTTATAAAACATTTGGAAAGGCGAAATGCATCCGGAGTATTAAAAGGCAAACGGTTCTATCATGGTAGTCCAAATGCTTTGGATGAAATCAAAAAAGCTCTGAAATATTGTGATGTGAAATTTCAATTTTCGATTGCCCAGCCGGGAGTAAAAATTTCTGAACTTAACAATGACATGACGAGACTTTTAGGTTCGGTTTATTCAACCGTGGTCGAAATGACCGAAACGAAACTTAAATGTTATTTTAATAATTAGAGGATGATATGGGTAACTTTCAAATAAATGAAAAACATCTTTCCCAAATTCCGGCACTGCAACTCCTCGTCAACATGGGCTTTGAATACATAACACCTGCCGAAGCACTCTGCGAAAGGCAGAACAGGACCTCCAATGTGCTTCTGGAAAATATTCTGCGGAATCAACTGAAGGCAATAAACCGTTTTCGCTACAAAGGAAGCGAGTTCCTTTTCAGTGAGGAAAATATTCAGTCCGCTATTCAAAAATTGAAAAACATCAAATACGACGGATTGCTGAAAACCAATGAAGTCATTTATGATTTGCTCACACTGGGTACAGCTATGGAACAGACCATTGAAGGCGACTTAAAAAGTTTTAACCTGAACTATATAGACTGGCGCAATCCGAAGTGCAACCGGTTCCATGTAACCGTTGAATACAGCGTTGAACGTTCCAGAAGCACAGAAACCGCTCGCCCAGATATTGTCTTGTTTGTCAACGGCATCCCCTTTTGCGTGATTGAATGTAAGGCCCCACAGGTTGGGATTGAACAGGCGATTTCTCAATCCATCAGAAACCAGAACGATGAATATATTCCCAAGCTGTTTATTTATACGCAATTGCTTCTTGCAATAAACAAAAACAACGCCCTGTACACAACAACGGGAATGGCAGCAAAGTTTTGGAGTATCTGGAAAGAACAACAAATGGGAGCCGGTGAACGTGAACTTGACAAATTGCAGGCGTTAGTTAACAAGCCGCTGGAAAAAGAAATTGTTTCTAAAATTGCAACAACTCTCGATGCCAATCCTCCAGCATTAGAAACGGATCGCCTATTAACAGAACAGGACAAGTCATTATACGCTTTATGCCGTCCGGAAAGACTGCTAGAGTTGGCATGGAATTTTACTGTTTTCGACGGAGGGATCAAAAAGATTGCCCGATATCAGCAATATTTTGTTATTAAATCAACCCTTAACCGTGTAAAACATTTTAATGGCACCGAATCACGTAAGGGGGGCGTAATCTGGCATACACAAGGGTCCGGAAAATCCTTGACCATGGTTATGCTGGCTCGAAATCTGGCCTTAGATCCGGAGATATTAAACCCACGGATTGTGCTGGTCACAGACCGTGATGATTTGGACAAGCAGCTTGGCAATACATTTGCAGCCTGTGGCCTCGAAGCCAACAGGGCAAGTTCAGGGCGTAACCTCTTGGAACTGGTTGCTGAGAAACAATCAGGCATCATTACCACACTGATTCATAAATTTGATAAGGCTTATGCTGTAAAAAAATATCAGGACGACTCTCCTGACATTTTCATTCTTGTGGATGAAAGTCATCGTACCCAGTTTGGATCATTTTCTGCTCGTATGAGACAAATGTTTCCGAATGCCTGCTATTTAGGTTTTACAGGCACCCCACTGCTGAAAAAAGAAAAAAACAATTTTACAAAGTTTGGTGAACTGATTGAACCGCATTATTCTATTACTCAGGCTGTAGAAGATGGCGCAGTCGTCCCACTCCTGTATGAAGGTCGACACGTCGAGATGACTCAAAATCAGGCAGCAGTGGATTTGTGGTTTGAACGACATACCAAAGGACTTTCCAAAGAGCAGCAAGCAGATCTCAAGCGTAAATATGCCCGGGCTGAAATGCTGAATAAGGCAGAACAGGTCATTTACATGAGGGCATTTGATATAAGTGAACACTACCGGTCAAACTGGCAAAGCACTGGTTTCAAGGCACAGCTTGTTGCGCCAAACAAAGCTTCTGCCCTTAAATACAATTCCTATATGAATGAAATCGGTATCGTTAGCTCAGAGGTTGTTATCTCTCCTCCGGATATGCGCGAAGGCTATGAAGAGACCGATGATGAAACGACTGATGAAGTTGTGAAATTTTGGCAGAAAATGATGAAACGCTATGGCAGCGAGGATGAATATACCAAACAACTGATCAATCAGTTCAAACATGGCAGCGAACCTGAAATACTGATTGTTGTTGATAAACTGTTAACGGGATTTGATGCACCAAGAAATGCGGTTCTTTATTTATGCCGGGTTTTACGAGAGCATTCCTTGCTTCAAACTATTGCAAGGGTTAATCGAATCTGTGAAGGCAAGGAGTTCGGTTTTATCGTCGATTACGCAAGTGTTCTTGGTGAATTGGATAAAGCACTGATCATGTACAGTGCCTTTGAAGGTTTTGATGAGTCGGACCTTGTCGGCACACTAACCGCCATAAGCGATGAGATCCAAAAATTACCGGTACGATATTCTGATCTGTGGGACCTCTTTAAAACGGTAAAATACGCTTATGATGAAGAAGCGTATGAGGGATTACTGGCAGATGATGAGCTCAGAGAAGAATTCTATCACCGTCTTTCCGATTTCAGTAAAAATCTTGCAATTGCGCTTTCGTCAGAAAAATTTTTGTCTGAAACGGATGAAAAAACCTTATCAAGGTATAAAGCCGACTTAAAAAAATTCCAATCCCTGAAGTCTTCCGTGAAACTGCGCTATGCAGAGGCAATTGATTACAGAGATTATGAACCGAAAATCAAGAAGCTGTTAGACACCCACATACAGGCAAACGAAACTTATCAGCTCAATGAGCCGGTTAATATTTTCGACGACAAGATGTTCAATCAAGTTAAAGAAGAGCAAGGGGTATATCAAACCAAGAAAACCACTGCGTCCAAAGCTGATACGATTGCCCATGCCACCAAAAAAGTCATCACGGAAAAAATGGATGAAGATCCTGCCTTTTATGAAAAATTCTCAAAACTTATTCAGCAGGCAATCGATGATTTCAGGGCCAAAAGAATATCTGATTTGGATTACCTTGGCAAGGTAGTGAATATCAGAGATAAAGTAGTTGGGAAGGTTCATGATTATGTCCCGGAGAAACTGTCTGGCAACGAAGATGCCATGTCTTATTATAGTGTATTGAAACCATTCCTTGAAAAGCATGACTTATATGAAGCAGACCTTGAAACCATAGTTGCGGATACGGCAATCGCGATTCACGCCAACCTTGAAAATCATAAAAAGGTTCATTTTTGGGATGATGAAGATGCCCAGAAACAAGCGGTAAATGAGATAGACGATTATTTTTATGATGTGCTAAAAACTGAAAAAGGCATTGAGCTGTCGCTGGATCAAATGGATGAAATAATTGAAAAGGTCCTGCAGGTCGCAAAACATAGGAGTTATAAATGACAGAGGCGCTGTGCAGTAATAAAAAGTCGTTGGTTTATGGCCGGAATACCATTGATTACAGCCTATTTTATATCAAGAGAAAGACAATGGAAATTGCAGTCCATCCTGACAGCACTGTGATTGTCAAAGCGCCAATGAACTCTGACATTTCATTGATCGAAAAAAAAATAAAAAATAAAGCACGGTGGATTGTAAGGCAAATTAATTACTTCAAACAGTTTACCCCCAAAACTCCAGATCGGTGCTACGTGAATGGCGAAACGCATTTGTACCTTGGCAAGCAGTATCGCTTAAAAATGATTCGAGGAGATAAAAATGGCGTTAAATTATTTAGGGGGTTCTTTCATATTATCTGCCGGGACGAGCCTACACCTGAAATAGCAAAAAGGCTTCTTAGAAAATGGTATTTAGATAAAGCCCATGTTCAATTCAATGATAGTCTCAACCGATGCTGGCCTAAATTCAGTAAATTCGCACTAAATAAACCAAACATTTTAATAAAGCGCATGCAAAAAAGGTGGGGAAGCCTGACTGACAAGGGGGCGGTGACTCTGAATATTGATCTGATCAAAGCGCCTAAGGAATGTATCGATTATGTTGTAACTCATGAACTGTGTCATTTGAAATATCATGATCACAGTTCTGAATTTTATAAACTGCTCGACTCCGTAATTCCAGGATGGGAAAAAATCAAACACAAACTCGAACTTAGCATGGTGTAACGATAAGGAACAAACATGAGTGAGTACCAATATTATGAATTTCAAGCCATTGACAAACCTTTATCCGAAAAAGATCGGGAAGCGCTTCGGGATATATCGTCCAGGGCGCAGATCACCTCCACAAGCTTTGTCAATGAATACAACTATGGCAACTTCAAAGGCGATCCATTGAAGCTGGTGGAAAAATACTTTGATGCCTTTTTATATGTCACCAATTGGGGAACCCACCAGCTTATGCTCCGGATTCCGCGCAAATCGATCAATTTGGATCTGGCCAGTCAATATTGTATTAGAGACAGTTGGACGATCTATGAAAAGGGAGATTATCTGATCTTCGACTTTTCATCTGAAACCGAAGATTATGATTGGGAAGAAGGTGAAAGCTATTTGTCGCCTTTGATTTCATTACGTTCCGATCTGATCCGGGGAGATTATCGATGCTTGTATCTTGCCTGGCTCTATTGTGCGCAGATGGACGAGATCGACGAAGATGAAGAAGAACCGCATGTTCCTGCAAATCTTGTAAATTTGAATGCTTCCCTTGAAAGCTTCGCCGATTTCATGCGGATCGATAAGGATCTTATCCAGGTCGCATCTGAAAACAGCATAGCCGAACAAAAGCCGGTTCAAGACGATAAAAAGCTAAAAAACTGGATAGATGGGCTTTCCAATAGCGAAAAAGATACAATCATCTTTCGGCTGATCAATGACAATGATCCTCATCTGGGAAACGAACTGTTGCAGCGGTTTCAAAAGGCATCATCGGAAAAAGATGTCAAAAATAACGAAAAGACGCCACGCACTGTAATGGAACTGCTCCAAAGAGCGGAGACATATACCAAAGAAAGGGAGCAACGCATCGCTGAACAAAAAACAAAAGAAAAAGCACGAAAAGAAAAGGAAGCGGCCATCGCAAGGGAAAAATATTTGAATGGACTGGCCGGAAAGGAAAATGAAATCTGGAAAAAGGTGGACTCCCTGATTTTGACTAAAAAGCCCAAGGGCTATGATGAAGCGGTAAGACTTCTGGTCGATTTGAAGGATCTTGACAAAAAGAATAATGCGGCCAGTTTGTTCAAATCAAAGCTGATGGCCATCCGCGAAAACCATGCCCGCAAACCAAGTTTGATACGTCGTATTGATTCAGCTGGTCTATAAGGGGTCAAAAAAGGAAGATAATGAAGCTACCCATTAACATCAATGATATTTTGGAAGCCCGCGCCATCGAATGGGAACGTCTTGAGTTCAAGGCTGGATGGAATCCTGCTAAGATTATGCGGACGATTTGTGCATTTGCCAATGACTTTCACAATTTGGGCGGCGGATACATTGTTATCGGTGTAGCTGAAAAAGATGGGCAGCCGGAATTACCACCGGTGGGGATACCGATTGGTGATATCGATGCTATCCAAAAAGCTATCGTTGAAATTGGCTATAAAATGATCCCTTACTATCACCCGATTATTTCACCCTGCGAAGTTGATGGCAAGCATATCCTGGTGCTCTGGGCCATGGGCGGCCAAAACAGGCCATATAAAGTGCCGGTTTCTTTGGCAAAGGGTAAGAAAGAATTTGCCTATTATATCCGTAAAGGATCAACAACGGTTCAAGCCAGGCATCAAGATGAAATGGAATTGATGTCACTTGCCGCAAACATCCCTTTTGATGATCGCATGAACCAGCAAGCGGATATGGAAAATTTGGATTTGGGCCTGATCCGCAGCTATCTGCAGCAGGTTAAAAGCGATCTTTTTGAAGATGCGGCAAAAATGGATTTTATTCAGCTTTGTAGACGAATGAACATTGTTGACGGGCCGGATGAGGCTGTACGCCCTAAAAATGTCGGCTTGATGTTTTTCAATGACGATCCCTCCGAATTTTTTCCGCAAACGCAGATTGACGTGGTGCATTTCCCTGAGGGACCAGGGGCTGACACTTTTACAGAGACTATTTTCAAAGGACCGTTACATTTGATGCTCAAAAATGCACTGATACATATCAGAAGCCGGGTAATTGAGGAAAAGGTCGTCAAGAACCCTGACCGCCCTGAAGCAATCCGGTTTTACAATTATCCGTTTGCAGCTATCGAAGAAGCTCTCTGCAATGCGGTGTACCATCGTTCGAATGAAATCCGGGAACCCGTCGAAGTTCGCATCTTTCCGGACCGGATTACCATTTCCAGTTTTCCGGGGCCTGACAGGTCCATTACCGATAAAGACATGCGGGAGTTTCGTTTCTTGTCCCGTAGATACCGGAACCGCCGGGTAGGTGAATTTTTAAAAGAACTTGATATGACTGAAGGCAGAGGAACCGGCATCCCTAAAATTTTAAAAGCGGTTCGGGAAAATGGATCTCCTTTGCCCAATCTGCTGACAGATCAAGAGAGGTCTTATTTTTTATCTGAATTCCCAATCCATTCCGAATTTATTGAAACTAAAAAAACTTCGGAAATAGCTTCGGAAAAAACTTCGGAAATGGCTTCGGAAAAAACATCCATCCAAATCTTGAAACTTCTTCATGAAAATCAAGAATTAACCATTTCAAAAATTGCTAAATATCTAAACATCTCTACCCGTGCCGTAGAAATGCAGATACAATCCCTTAAGCAATCAGGCTTATTGAAACGCACCGGATCTCGCCGCAAAGGCAAGTGGGAGGTCATCGACACTTCAATAATTGGTAGGAAATGGATTAAATCATAGAGATACGATATGGCTCACAGAATTCCTGGGGAATTCCGGGGACACCATTGATGAATTTGACAGGGTTAGGTTTAAATAACAAAGGTTAAGATCTGAAAATGACTGACCCCGGTTTAATCAAGTTTGTAATAACCAATCAATCAACCGGTCAGTGCAAAGCAATGTTTCGCTTCGCTTCACATTGCTCTACACTGCCGGTTATTTCCGCGTTATACTCGTAAACTTAGGGCGTAGGGGATAGTTACAAAATTTATTTATTATTGCCATGCTTGTTTTACAATGTTTTCCAAAAGGGACAAAACTGA
>Ga0272440_1002305_pt1 | contig 14990 bp, 11 predicted proteins | sample SSMMMBAug17_FD_192440 | JGI IMG/M metagenome (GOLD analysis project Ga0272440, IMG submission 192440) | Marine sediment archaeal communities from Little Sippewissett salt marsh, Falmouth, MA, United States - SSM-MMB-Aug17 | ecosystem: Environmental > Aquatic > Marine > Wetlands > Sediment ... | reverse complement strand
CAAGTACAGTCCCGCTTGCTAACGCGCGCGGCTCAGATTAAAAGCTGCCGAAATTTTCAGAGCCGCGCGCGTTAGCAAGCGGGACTGTACTTGAAGCAATATAAAGCAGGATTTTGTTTTTCCGATACATTTAAATATGATAAGTTTACATCGCAAATATCCATTATTTTCAACAAAACGATACGCACTTACTAAAACAAAACCCTTCGTGATTGTGAAAATAATAGTAATACAATATATTATTATCAAAATATAAAGAATATTCAATAATATTTTTATAGTATTTAAAGGGAAGATGGGAAAAATGTACACGTTAAATTGACAAAAAAACAGAATAATTAATTATGAAAAATCAAAAAAAATAACATTTGACATTACATTTGTTATCATTAGAATAAACAATATCCATTTTTTTTATTATGATTGTTCAACTTTAGTTTTCCTGGCATATTTTTTGCTGTCTCGTTCCCACGCTCTGCGTGGGAATGCATCCTGGACGCTCTGCGTCCCGAGTTTATTATAATCGGACGTACTGTGTAAGTATAACTACAAAATAAATTCAAACCATTGAAAGGAGATTAAAAAAACCGATGAATCAAAGGATTAAAATGGCCAGTATCGTAATTTTAATCGCCTGTATGACGTCAATCTGTCTGTCAGAATCTGTTTTTTCTTCAACCATAACACTTAAACAGATCATCTCCAATTTAAAGTGCCTTGTCAATGAAAGCTCAGTAAAGATAATAACAGATCAATGCGATATTCAACATGATGATAAAATCGATTTATTAGAGATTATTTGTCAGTTTCAACAATTTTTACATCAGCAAGAAAGCGGATCTGATATCTTTGGAATCTATTCAATTACAGGAACAGATCATTTGTGGGGAGACTACACTGGTCAATGTGAAATTCGTTGGCAAACAAATGGTGAACATAAAATTATTCATACGCAGATCTGGAATAACGCGACTTTTGAGGATTATACGAAAGCGCTTGTATGGGAAGGATTCATTGATACAAACAATCCACCTTACCAGTTTAGCGCCATTCTGGAAAGTGTTGGTTTTGTAACCGCTTACAAGAATGAAAAACGTGACACGCAGTTACAAACATCAATCATAAAAGGTGAGCTCACTCAGATGGACCGGCATTCCTTTTCTGTTCAATATGCTATGACAAAAGGAAACGATACGTATGAATCATATGAAACCTGGCAATTCAGCCAGGCGAGTAATAAACATCCCATATGGCAAAACCAGCGAACCATAATCCCAACACATCCTGAGATTGATCCAACGATTAAACAATCTCTTTTTGGCATTTATTCATCCTTTCATCAGCAGAATGAGGTACTTCCATATATTCAGAATCCACTATTTGAAAAAGCAATTCACTATCAGGTATGGGATCGAACAGATCTTAATTTTTACAGACAATATCCACATATCGTGCGTGTCATACAACACTTTCCAGATAATATCAGTTTTGTTGAAGCAAAGCTCAGGAATTCAGCTTACAGTAAAACACTTACTGAAAAAGCTAAAATATTCGATATATCAATGAGTTATAAAAAAATGTCACCATTCATCAATAAATATGGAATGATCGTTGATTATGATGGACGCTTTGATATTGATTCTCTCGAATGGACAGGTATTTATGTCGCTTCGCAGGCATTAAGGTATTTAAGTGAAAAGGAAACAATTGCACTGAATAATCTGATTCATTCGTTAAATGGTCTTATTCTTTGTTATGATATAGCACCAGATAAAGGTGACTTTGCCAGAACAGTGCGTGCACATCGTGAACCCGTTGATGGCAATTGGGTTCGTGGACAGGGAGATTATGCCATGTGCGACTGGCTAAAACCAGGCAATAACGATATGATCAAAGGTTTTTTTATCGGGTTTACATTTGCTTATCTGGCTTTGCAGGATGCTGGGGGAGATTTTGAACAACAGGACCATATGAAAAGGATTATCAAGGAACTTATTGAATACAATGATGATTTGATGGATTTCACCAAACGACCTGTCAATAGATTTGTGGGAACTGCCATGCTTTTGATGATGACGCAGCCTGAAAATATATTTGATCTGGAAAACATAACAGAAAAGACGAGATTAAGTGCCGAGTATGAGATTTTATATACTTCGCTCAAATATTATATCGTTGAGTTAGGTAATGGACCCATGTATGAATTCGGAACCAGTGACTGGTCAGGAAATCAGCTCAACATGGAGACAATGCTTGTATTATATACAATTTCTGAAACGTTGGAAGAAGATTCTTTTTATGTCATGGATGCCCACAAGAATGATTATCAGGAAAGTATGCGCAATTCACTTGATCTTTTACAAGACATAAATCTGGGCTTATTTCATCTTGTATATGCCACATCAGCCGGTTATGCAGAAAATCATCAAAGTTTGCAGAAATCCATCTGGATACTGGAATCATTTCCATGCCCCAAGACATTCAACTATTTTGATTGGCGCATTCATCCTAAATTTTGTATGTCACCATTTCCAGAACTTCCCTGGAAATTTGACTGGCAGAAACCAGATGTTGACAGAACGCAGTCATTGATTGCATACCCTTTATTTGAACAAAATACATCAAATTATCAATGGAAAACCAATCCTTTTGTCTATAAAAATACAGGTTATAAATTGAATAATGCTGCGGATTTCTTAATTGCCTATTGGTATGGGCGCTATCATGGGATTTTTTAAGCACGTTCTCCTTTTTTTCACAGCTGGCTAAGAATGCCCCAGAATGCCCAGGCCTTGCCCTTAAATCCTGATAAATCGTGGGCAAATTCGCGACTTTTTGAGAATGCCATTTGGAATTAAATAGCGAAAAAGTCAGTTTACCGCATTCCTGGAAAGAAATGGTGCCTGCCCATTTTCATGAATACATCCATCATTTAAAAATACTACGCGGCGTTTCGTGTTTTCAATTAAAGCAATATCATGGGTAGCAAACAAAACAGTTCCACCAAATTGATGATACTCATCAAGTAAAGCCAGAATGATTGCTGCAGAATCAGGATCCAGGCTGCCAGTTGGTTCATCAGCAAAGATGACCGAAGGTTCGGCGACCAGGGCACGAGCAACAGCAACGCGCTGTTGCTCTCCGCCTGAAAGGCTTGGTGGGTATGCATTGGCAAAAGATTTCATGGCAACTTGATTTAATACAGCATCGACTTTTCGCTCAATCATGCGTTTTGGAAGACCACGTGTTTCAAGAACCATGGCTACATTATCAAAGACAGAGCGCGTTCGAATGAGTTTAAAATCTTGAAAAATAATACCAATACGTCGCCTTAAACGATGAATATTTCGAGAGTTTAGACGTACAAGATTAAGGCCATCCATTATAATCTGTCCTTTTGACAGACGTTCGCCAGCATATAATAATTTCAACATAGTGCTTTTACCAGCACCACTTGGCCCGCTGATAAACAGGAATTCATTTCTTAAGATATTCATGCTCACATCGCAAATGACATTTTTTTCGCCAAACTGTTTATAAACATGATACATTTGAATAATATTGTTATTGTCTGTTTCAAGCATATGGTTATTGTTTTCGTTGACCCTTTTGTCAGGGTTTGTTATATGTTAAACTAAAAAGTTCAAGGAGTGCTTTAATCGTTTTCCTTGCTTTTTACCTCTGCTGAGAAAAAGAGTGGCTTCTTCGGGATCAGCAGAGGTTTTTTTTTATGAGCATTAGCTGCCTTTCTAAACAAATAACAATACAAAATAAATAAGAATATGTCAATTATTCACCAACCATCACAATCAAAAACAATTAAAGGGCTCGGACTTTGTTCCGGTGGTCTCGACAGTATTCTGGCTGGCATCTTGTTAAAAAAACAAGGTGTTGACGTTCAATGGGTATGTTTTGAAACCCCATTTTTTAATGCAATCAAAGCAAAAGAAGCATCCAGGTTAACAGGCATCCCATTGATCGTCGAGAACATTACCCCGGTCTATCTCCAAATGCTTAAAAATCCCAAACAGGGCTATGGCAAATATATGAATCCATGTTTGGATTGTCATACATTAATGTTTAACTGCGCTGGAAATCTTATGGCGCAAATGGGTGCAGATTTTTTATTTAGTGGTGAAGTGCTTGGACAGCGCCCCAAATCACAAACAACTGCCTCCCTTAGATATATTGAAAAAAATTCAGGTTTTCAGGGATACATTGTAAGACCGCTATCTGCAAAACATATGGCACAGACAATTCCAGAAGAAAAAGGATGGATTAACCGAGAACAAATGTTGGATATCACTGGACGTTCCAGAAAAAAACAAATGGCCCTTGCGCAACAATGGGGGATCAAAGATTATCCCAATCCAGCAGGCGGTTGTTTATTAACAGATTGTCAATATGCCACACGTTTAAAAGATTTATTGGATAAAGGCCCTCATCATGATATTCGAGATTTTTATTTATTGCAATGGGGACGACATTTCAGACCCAAGGACCCATATAAAATAATTATGGGAAGAACTGAAGCGGAAAATATGGAAATTCTTCGATACTATAAACAAGATCAGGACATATTATTGGAATTACAAGATTTTCCCGGACCTTCAACACTCATTCCTTATGGATGTGATCAGCCAACGCTTGAAATTGCTGCAAGAATTGCTATCTCATACACAAAGGCGCCTTTCAACGAATATACGAAAGTTCAATGCTTTGCTCCAAATGTCATATCACACATTCAGGCAATGCCTGTTTCAAAAAAAATTTCAAAAAAATGGATGATTATTTCTTGATGCGATACGTAAGAGACATTTCAATCACATTATTGCGAATACGATCTCGTAATGTACCTGCTTGCGAAGTTTCCTGAACGATGTCATCATATCTTTGGTACTGGTAGCCAATGTTAACATCCAAATTTCTCCCAATAAACCCTAATCCAAAACCAATGGTTGAATCTGGCTCTGGATGAATCATACCGCGATCGGTACAAAATGAAAAACCCATGCGAAAGACAGGAACAAAAAAACCCATGGCATGTTTGCTTTGATAAACTGATCCCACATGGATCATATGCACATTTAAATCTTGTGGTCTCTCTGTATGGCCGGATATATATTGTGTTGTGTCACCCGCTTTTTTATAGCGTAATTCTTCCCAGGATATTTCACGAAAATCCATCAGTAATTTCCAATTATTGATGAGCAAATAACGCAAACCAATTCCCCAGGACATTGGAATTTCAAGATCCGCTGTGCCTGATATTATTTGATTTGAACCTGAGGGGTTGCCATTAAATACATAATTTTCAGTTGTTATGGTCTTTATTTTATTATCGCGCCTTGTTTGAAAAACTGCTCCGGCTTTCAAATGTGGTGAAATCTGCCATAATAGACCAAGATTAAAGTTACTTCCACTGTATTCATGAGATAAAGATTGTCGCAGATTTTCATCAAATTGAATCACACTTTTTCGAGATCCTGTCATTGAAGTTTCTTGTGTCAATTGATTATCAAAAAGATCATTTTGAAAAAAATTTACACTGAACCCCAAAGACCAGTCAGGATGAAACTGGACCCCATAAGCGACTGAAATTGAAGACATATATCCATCTTGATTTAAACGCCATTGACGCTTATTGGTTATTTGTTGTTCATCATTTTGGTAAAATGAAATTGAACGTTCAAGTGAATATAATGGATAATATGAAATGGCTGCCGCCATGTTCATTGAAAATAATCGAAAGGGATAGCTCATACCTAAATAATTCATTTTCAATTCATTGACATTGGAACCTTCCATACCTGAAAAACAATCATGATCCAAATCTGAAATTTCTTTGAAAATGGCACTGTATAGGCCAAAAGTAAATTGCGGAAATGATGTTAATGGTAATTTTGCCGGATTTTGTATGGCCAAAAAAGGGTCATCCATATTCACGATTGATGCACCACCCAATGCAAGAGAGACTGGCCCTGATGTGATGGGTCTTAATGTAAATGGGACAAATGGGATATCACTTTGACAATGCGCATAATAAATATTGCTGATAAAGATGATCAAAAAAACGATTTTGTAGGATTTCATGTGATGGCCTCTTTAGAAATAACATTTTCCATTAGATCCTTCGAAAATTAACTTTATTGTTTAAATTGTCAGACAAGTCGAACATGGACGACTTGTCTGACTGATGTTATCATTTATAAGTTAATTACAAAGTAGTTTACTGGATGTTTTCATTCTAAAAAGGTTCAATATTCAATATATATGCCAGTGCAAAAATGTTGCTGTTAACGCTTCATTTTTTTCATAATATATGCCTGTTCTTTTATATACGATTTTTTGACCCAAAAAACTGATAGAATCAAAACAGATATTCTAATGAGCCAGGCAGCAGCACTGGTATAAATTGTATTTGAGTGCGTAAATACATCAATAAACATGGGCGCATTGAACCAATAATAACTATTAATTGCCAAAGCACCATAAATGGTTATCAATAGACCGACTCTTTTTTTAAAAAAAAAAAAACCAAGAAGGTACAAAGAAATTACACTAATAGAACAATATAGTAAGAAATATAAATACATGGTAGATATGGGAATTTGAGGCGGGTCTGGAATCAGGTAAAAAGCGCACACAAAACCGGGAAAAATCCCTGCAAAGAATTGATAAGAACGAAAGAAAAAAGTATCTTTATCATATAAATTTTTTAAGAACGAAATATCAGGTGCGACATCAAAACAATTTTTCGTGCATCCCACACAATCTTGATAACAATTACGAACACTAAAAAAGGGACTGTGGCCATATAATCGTTCAATTGTCATTAGTGGACAGAACGTACTGCACCATCCACTTTTTCCTTTGTACAATAGCCCCATAATAAAAGCACTGATCCCTAAAAATAATATCAGCAGTATGAGTGCGGATGCATGGGTATTAAATAAAAATTTTCTGGATGTAACAAAAATAAGCAATAACGATATCGCAATAACAATACCATATCTTTTTTGCCATTCAGGCAATTTTTGATTCTTTGAAAAACCAAACTCAGATGGAATTTGATTAATTGCTGATAGCGCACACAGATTTCTCCAAAATCCAGTTGAGATAAATAAAAACAAAGGTAAGATGGGGATTAAAAGCCTCCAAAACACAAACAAGCCTGTATCGGGCTGAAAGTATAATAACGTTAATATCAGTATTAAAGCCAGCAAAGTAAGCACTCTAATTATGTGCCATGTCTTTTCAGAAAAAACTGAAGGTAATTTTTTGGCCGGGGGGAATAAGTCTTTGTAGTCAAGATTTGTCATTTTGTATACTCCTTTTAAATTTATTTATTTAATGAACAAATGTTAGTGATACCAAAAGAAAAAGGACTTGCTTTGTCACCATTGATTCCATAAATACAACTATTTGCAAATTGATCGGACTGGAAAAGAGATTTTTCAAGTTTACCTTACTGAAATAATGTTTGAATAAAACATCCCAAACTTGATTCCGAATCTGTATCTGATTCATTTGAGTCTAAATCAGCGCCTGACTCATCTGAGCCCAAACCAGATGGATCTCTTATTACGCCAATGGCATTGTCATCATCATAGGGACCATTATCAGTAATATGAATTGTAACTTTCTTTCTGTCTTCACTAAAGACAGCGCCATCATTATTGGGATCATTCATTGATTCTTGACTAAAGTCAACCCATCCTTCAGAGGTGGCTTTATACCATTTAGCATTTGAAGGCGCTGCTGATGGCAGATAAACTGTGAATTCCGCAAAGGTGTCGTTATTTTCTAAAGTTATTGTAAAATCAAATAATCCATAAATAAAGGCCGGTTTCTTTGTTTCATTCGGACATGTGTAATCATCAGAAGACATGGATACAAATCTAAAATTTTGGGAGGTATATTCCAGGCCAATCGTATCATTTGAATGGGATTCAACAAAAATGACGTCATTATTGGCATTTTCAAAAAGAATTTTTCCATATATCTGGCTTGCAATCGCTTCATGCGCTTCTGTTGTGGGATGAACGCCATCCCAGAATAGATACTTATCCATATTGTCAAATCCATGTTCAGGTTTTGTTTCAAATAGTGCGGGCTTTACAGTATTATTAAATCCAAATTCTTGTGGATTTTCAACAGCCTTTTCCAAAAACAAATATGCATCCACCAAAAACATCTTAACTGATGGATGAGACGCCTGAAAAGCATTGAATGCATTGGTTAACTTATTGTTAAATAAAGACGATACAAGTGTTCCATATTCTGTGTCCTCATTTCCAAAATAACCATTATTTGCAGGCGTTTTACCTAGATTTGGAAGATTTATTATTAAAACATCTGTTGCAGCCAGTCCGGTCTCTGTATCAGTGATAACTGACAGGGCCTGTATGATATCTGCAACAGCATTATCAGTAACTTCTGTTGAATCATCCTGAGTTAAAGAATGATCAGTTATCCAGTTAAGAAAATTATTCCCACCAATCCATATAATGCAAAGGGAATTATGAGGGATTTTAATTCCAGCTTTAACCCAGGTGCCCACTTGTGTCAATAAGCCAGGTGGAAGTGATCCTGAACCTGTTTCAGCGCCTCCAAATGCACTATTGTACCAGACTTTTCCTTCAGGAGGATTCCAGTCCATATTGATAAAGTAATTTGCAATAAGGTAAGTATGATTGATACCAAGTTTACCAGCTAAATATTCAGCCCAGATTTTACCATTTGAATAGGCACCGCCTGAATAATTTTCAGAATTATAATATTCTGGCTTAAGAAGCCTATTGTTGCCGCTGTCTGTAAGGCTGTCGCCAAAGGTAACAAGATTATCGTAGGCAAAGGAACTATGCACGATAATAAAACAAGATAAAATTATTGTTAATACAATTTTATGATATTTTGACATGAAATTTCTCCCAATTAATATGGGGCGCTTTCAAAAAAAGGGGGCATTTTTCTTAGATCTGAAAGTGTAATATAGTAGCCAGGGGGAAAATAAAAAAAATTTTAAGCCCTTGAAGGGCGTTACATAAATGAGCTACCATTAATTATTGTTATTATTATGATGTTGCCCTTCCAGGGCTCAAATCATTGTAATGTATTACCCGGTGCGTTGTCCTGGGGTTGCTATGTGACGCCCTTTCAGGGCTAAGAAAAGTGCCCCCTTTTTTTTGAATGCGCCCATTAATATTTAATATGTATGATCATCCAATGTTTTTTTTTGCATAATCCTTGCCTTGAAAGAACATAAAATATATATATCAGCTATATGTTATTTTTGCTTTCAGGGAACTTATTATGCCATGAAAAACCAACATTGGACGATCCTATTCCTTATTTGAAAAACTTTAGACAACTCTTCTCAATCTGTCAACAGAAAACTTTATGGTGCAACAGCACATTAAATGGTGTGTATATATTCCTGCATATCCAACGCATAGAAGACTTCTTTTTCATAGCATCTTTTGCCCTTTTGCTCGGGTGTATGTATAAGTTGCTTGGAATTCGGTTTTGGTCTGAGGCAAATATGTTCCTCCCAACTTATGCATATCCCCCAAATCAAAGTTGGACGATAATAAACAAAAAAAATGTGGATGATACAGTAAGATATTTTATGTTTGCCAGAAATGTGATAAGAAAAAAGTTTATCGTTCTGACGAATGCAGGAAAGCAGGATATCATGAGAGACATATAAAGGATCAGAGAAGATATCAAAGCACAAAAAATGATAAGAAAAAATAATTTTAAAATAATAAAACACAAAAAACTCGCAACATAATCTGTGTAAAATGACCGACTACATTGAATGAACATATATTTATTAGCGTCTACTTATTCGTGTTTTATTTAATAAATTGTGAGCAAGGCTATGAAATTTGTACAAATATTATTACTCCTTATTTTGATAATTATTCTTAATATACATACCTCATGCGACCTTCCTGCCTTCAAAAATGGTAAAACAAAACAATTTTTTCTTGATACTATAATTAAAAAACAAAAAAGTTACAAGACACCAAAAAAGAATGATACTTATTTCAAACTTCCGGCATGGTTTGTTGACAAACCAGAAATAAGGGGCATTAACTTATCATATGCTTATAGTGCCATATATTACAACAAAAAGACTGAAATGCATAATCTACTTGAAAATGCAGCGGAAAATATCAACAAATCTAAAAGCGTACAGATAACTGTTTTAAATTGCTCCACACAACAAACAGGTAAATTTATTGTTCAAACAGAGGTGGAAGAGTCTGATGCCAAAATAGATGTCTCCAACCTGGAAAAAAACTATACAATTCTCAATCGCTTTGAGCTTGAAAAAGGGATTCTGGCTCTTGCAGTTGAAACGTCACATTTGAAAGAAATACCTACTGGATTCATACCCACGCATATTGTCAAACTGGATATTCAACATCCGCCTGAATGGGCAATCACACCACCAGTAAAAAAAGGATATTATTTTGGTATTGGTACTGCACAAGATCATTCATCACCACAAAAAGCATGGATGATTGCAGAAAGAAACGCGCGTGCTGATATTGCACGTCAATACAACTTGCTTGTGCTTCATACACGTGATGATTATCAAAGAGAAATGTGGGAATGGATGGCGTATAATGATCAAACTATTTCACGTGTAAGTTTAAAAAACGTTTCGATTATTAAACACAGTTATTATCAAAAAGACAGTACCTATTATGCCCTTGCTCGAGTAAAAGAGATAGATATTGAATAAATTAGTTATGATCGCTTACTTACAATGCACTGGACGCAGAGCGTCCAATAAGCATTCCCACGCAGAGCGTGGGAATGAGAGCGCAAAAAATATGCCAGGAAAAATCAAAGTTGGACGATCATAATTATATATTAATCACTTTATCAGCCAATTGCATTGCAGTAATAATATCAAGCATATTGGTGGTTTCACCCACGCATTTTTTATCAAGTAGTCCAAAATGGGTCAGACAAGTACCACAAACCAATATGTGAAGTCCTTCACTGGCGTAATCCTGCAAAATGCGCAAAACTTCTGATCCTTCAATCGTCAGCTTCACACCATTATTCACGAAAACCAACCGCCACAATTCTGGCCCCATTTCTTTCAATGTTTTAATAAAACTAATCATCAATTTTAAGCCCAATTCATCATCACCATATCCCATTCGATCTGTGGCACACATCACCATAATCTTTTTATCCTTAGATTTTTTGGGTAATACCTTTTCTTCATGCAGCAATGGGGAATGTATTAATTTGCCAGTAATGAAAAAATTGTCATGATCTTCCTTAATATCTGTTTGATAATGATTTGATTCTAAAAACCGGCGGACATTCTGCTTTGCAGCTTCGTTATCAACAATGACACATAATGCTGTCACATTTTTATCATCAATGGCAGCTTTGGTCTGTAAAACAGGCGCAGGACAGGCAAGCCCCCTTGCATCAATCTCTTTCATAAGAAATTACTCCTTTATTAAAACTGACATGTTATCCAGAAAAAGGACACATCATCTCATTTGCATGGTATTCATGAAATTTTCCACAAAATGGACAGGGATTGTCCAGTTTTATGCTGGCATCCAGGCTTTTACTGCCATCCGCACCAATTTGAATACCTTTGTTATTAATGATATGAAAATGTCTGGTTTGAAAAATATCATTTTTTTCAGGGCAGACAAACGTAAAATTCATTTTTTAAACTCCAGCCAATAATGCAGCCCCAAAAGCCCCAACAAATTGTGGATCATCAGGAACCTTGATCTCCTGGTTTAAAGCATCTGAAAGCAAATGACGTATACATGCATTTTTTGCCACACCACCTGCAAAAACAATTTCACCAGAAATCGATATACGTTTCAGCATGCTGACCGCACGTCTGACAACAGATGCATGCAAGCCCCTGGCAATTTCATATCTATTGTTACCTTTGGCAATAAGTGACGTAACTTCCGATTCTGCAAATACAGTACACATGCTGTTAACTGTCAGATCTTGTGATGCTTTCAATGCTTCATCACCAAACTGATCAATACGAAATCCCAGTGCGCTGGCCATAACTTCTAAAAATTTGCCTGTTCCGGCAGCACAACGATCATTCATTTCAAACTTTTTAATTTTGCCATTATTCAAAAGAGAAATGGCCTTGCTATCCTGTCCGCCGATATCCAGAATGGTTTGGGCATATGGAAACAGTTCTTTGACGCCTCTGGCGTAGGCTTTAATCTCTGTGACTGTTTTTGATTCATAAGCAAGTTGAAAGACTTCGCGGCCATAACCTGTTGCCATAATGTAATCATAGTGATGTCCATCAAGTAATTTACTGGCTTTTCGAACAGGATCATAACCTGTATTTGTTTGATATTTTTCAAGGATTTTACCTGATTCAAGGATAACCAGTTCAATGGTTCGTGAACCGATATCAATTCCTGCGTATTTCATCGTAATCGTCCTATACACTTTCAAAAAGTGCCTGAATTCGGGTTGTTAATTGTCCAGTATCTCCATCCGAATAATCAGATTCGACCTTTAGAAAAGGTAAGCCATGTTTTTCACTGACATGTTGGCCGACTTTATAGGATTCTACATTATATGCATGACAGGCCTGCAATACAAAATCAATGACGACATCAGGTTGAAACTGATTGATCATGTTCGAAATATCATCAAGTCTTTTATTGTTTGGTGTCATACATGCACAGGGTATTTGCAAATATCGATTGGCCAGGGCACCAATTGGATCACCAGTATTTTCTTCAAATCTTCCCATAAAGGTTTTCATGCCAGTACAGGAATCTGGCACAACGACAACGCCTCCAGATGCTTCAATAATTTTATATATTTTAGTGGCATCTCCTCCAATGGGACAACCTGTAACCAATACGCGCGGAGAATGATAATTGCCAAAATAAAAACCTTCTTTCACACGATCTTCCAGTTTTTCGATTAATCCTTTAAGTGTGGGTATAATTTCCTCACCGGTTGATGGTAATGCAATGAAAGCAATGTCATACATTTCCTGCCAGGAAATAACTGAGGGTTTCAATGCTGCAAAGGAAAATATTTTTTCCATTAATTGATTTTTTTGGTTTGCTGATTGAAGGAAACGCTCAATTTGTTCATCAGTTGTTTTTCGATCAAATGAACGTTCAAGAAATGCCTTAAGATTGAGAATCATGTTTTTCCAGTTATCTTTGGCAGATGATTCATCAGGCAGTTGCGGTAAATCCATTACAAACGTGGGCTTAATATCAGCGATCAATTCAAACATTTTTTTCTTGCCATCACAGGTCGTTTCCGCAATGACTGCCTGAGACAAGGAATAAAATGGGCAGGTACCTTCAATGATAAACCCATAACTGGATTTAATCAGGGGGCATAGATTTGCCGGAAGTACTGTTTCAGCTGATTCAATGGGAATATTGGAAAAAGAACAAAGTACTGCTGGAACAATTCCCATGGATTGAATCATTTCAATGGGCGCATAGCCGCAATAAATACCGACAACTGGAAAATTATTTTCCTTTTTTGACTTGACATATTGTAATACTCGTTTTGAAGGTTCTCCATCAAAACCATCATTCATTAGCTTAATCATGTTATTATTCATGATATGACTCCTATTTGTTAAATGTAATTAATTCATATATCATCAATATATATAAGATAAATTGGATAGGTTCACAGAACTATTCTGAATAGCACCATGCCACTCATGTGCTTATTTTAAAAAATAGACTACTTTTAAGCATGGATGATTGAAATATGAAGAAATGTTTTGAAGAAAAGTGTTGATTTCGATCTTTCAGCTCAGTCTATGACCCACCAAACCCGGGCAGTTATTTTGCTGATACCTCAGGTAAAGCCAAAATATCGAAAAAATTCTTTCATGATTCCAACACCTTTATTGATAAGAAACAAGTTGAACTAAAGCTGGGACTTTTAAAGTCAAGTTAATACAGATATTGTATTTTCTTTTTTAATTTCATATGTTTAATTAGTAAAGGGTACTACTTTTTCAATTCTTTCCACTAATGATATTTCATTTACTAATTTTTCTTTTGCATTAATAATTGATTGGAGACTTTTTTCATAATTGAAATTCCATGCCTCTCCTTTGGAAGATGGATATATCTCTAATTGAAATTCATTGTTTTCATATGAAAGTTTACCCCACAATTGATCTTGATACCACAACTATGCAACTACATTTTCCCTGTCAGGGACACTTGCAATTGTTACTGATAAATAATTCATAACTCAATAAATCCTATAAATTTTCCATTTGAATGATAACGAATTCCTTGACCATTTGGTATATAGATTTCAATTATTTTACCAAAACGTCCATGATATCTTTGTTGATATTTTACATTTTCATTGGATAGTATATTGCGAACAATTCTAATTAATAACCCATTTGAACATTAGCAAATATGTTAAGTGTTGCTAACTGCATTTAGTGATAGGCATAACTAATAGCACAGATTATTAATTAATGCAATGTTACATTTCATTTAACTCTGTAAAATTATAAACTTGATTCAAAATAATGTTATCAGCATAAATTAATGCCGCGATTTATTTTTGCAGTTTCCGCAATTCAATTATGTTAAAAAACCTGCATGAATATATGTAAAGTTGTGCTGCAAAATTGGTGACAGCCTATATTTATGCCACTGATTAATAATTTGAGAAGAATTACATTACGTTAAATGCCTTGAAATTATTGCGCTGGCAACAATTTTGCCAGCCAAAATCTATGCCGCAACTTGTTTTGTAGTTTCCGCAAATTTAATTAAATTATGTTGGGCGTATGTACAGTTTAGGGGAAGTGAATTTTATACAAGGAATGCACGATCTCGGCAATTGCAAGAACAGCGTAGGGCTAAAGCCCATAGCCGTCAGGCTAAGGCAAACTCGCTCCGGTGCTCGTTCCCAGGCTCTGCCTGGGAACGTTTTCCGAGGTG
>Ga0272440_1002304_pt1 | contig 14993 bp, 13 predicted proteins | sample SSMMMBAug17_FD_192440 | JGI IMG/M metagenome (GOLD analysis project Ga0272440, IMG submission 192440) | Marine sediment archaeal communities from Little Sippewissett salt marsh, Falmouth, MA, United States - SSM-MMB-Aug17 | ecosystem: Environmental > Aquatic > Marine > Wetlands > Sediment ... | reverse complement strand
CACATTCATTACAAACCTCACTTTATATATATAATTTTTTTGGTCTTAAGCCGCTGTAGCAGGTGTCTTTTCAATCAGATTAGCTCTTTCTAAAGCATGAAAAGATCTTTCCCTGACTTCATTTGCTTTCAAATCATATATTTTTTCTTTGCACGTCATAAATACGTCAAATGCATGCATTGTCATTTGATCTACACGACGTTCAAATCTAAAATAGTCTCTAATTTCAGAAAAAACTTGTTTTTCACCAACAATTTTACGAACAATTACCTTAATATCCAAAAGAAATCCAACAGCCTCTGAAGCAGAAAAATTCTGAATAGCTCTAATGCGAAGAATTGGATCAAGGTAATTAATTAGAATTTTTTTATCTGTTTCTTCAACAATAAGCTGTTCAAAAAGCTCAGAAATGTTGTTTTTTGTGTTAATTCCAACGGGGTTTGAAAAAGGGTCTTGCTCTTTTTTTAAGAAATTTGATGTATCCTTTGGATAGGTTTCAATGATCAGATTAAACCATTTTTCAATAATTGTTTGTTTATTTTTTTCAAGAGAATCTTTAAAAGTCATCAGTTATACCAGTTCATTCTTTTTAATAATTTTTTATGTTTATTATTTGAATTTTTATAGCTTTTTTGATGGGTAGCTATAGACAAAATGAAGGTATGTGTCAAGTTCGAAATGTTGAGAATTTGTTTTCTAAAAGCAATAAGCTTTGTATCTATTAAAATAATCCCAAAATAAATAAGAACATTTTTAAAATTGAACAAATTCCTGACCATCATTTCTTGGACATGCTGATCCCTCACACTTCAATAAAAACTTAGGAAAAAAATAAATATTATATTTATTTTTTCCATAAATTCGATTATCGTATAAGGCATGTAAACCCATCTCATCCGGAGCTATTTCATACATGTAATATAAATTAGGAGATGGCAAGGATCTATCTTGTATTTTATATGGGTTACTATATTGAACACCTTCAGCTTTAGTAAATCTAATTTGAATAGAGTCACCAGCCCAGTCCCAACTAAAATCTATATCACGGCTATCAAGGCTAACTAAACCAGGTCCTTTTACGAATACCTCAATATTATTAATCTTCTGACCAGCAACCTCTTCCTCTTTCAAATCTAGTTGTATTGTAAGCCATGGTAAAAATTCCCATTCACCTGATTTACCTTTTTTTATTATCTCAGTTTTTCTGGCAAGTTTAGTTAAATCAGAAAATGCTATGAGCTTTATTGGTTCATTATTTCTTTTTATCCAAAAAACAATATATGGAATGTTTGCTTTCAGACATCTAATTGAGTTATCAGTATCGCAAAGTTCATCTTCCCCCTCAAATCTAAAAGATTCTCCCAGCTGTCCATCACAATCTTCAGGTTCTTTTTCTAACCAGCAAGGATAATTATTGTTAAGTCTACCTGAAGATTTAAAGAAAGAAACACCGTAATAATTTTTTCTGTTTTTACCTATTCTGAAACTAAGTCCAGCCATGAAATCTTTTTGATACTGATCATTTTCATTATTATTTTTTGGGTAAAAATTAATTTTAATCTGTAATCTATAGTTTAAAGTTTTTAGAACCATATCTTGCCAGATTCTTAGGTCTGGCAATGTTTTATGCCTAGCCCAATTTAAACTTGCTAAAACCCAATTTTTTCTTTGATCAGACTCAAATTTAATAGCTTCTATATCACTACCTTCTATTGATTTCTTTAAAGGATAAAATTCTTTAGTAAGATTCCATTTTTTGTTATCATCTTGTTCACCCGTATTGTTAAAATCTTCTAATTTCATGTCAATCTCAACTTCGTCACCAGGTAAGTAACGAGCATTTATTTGCCGTTTAGATTCTACAAAATTTTTTGTATCTGCAATTCCTGTGGAGTGTATTTTTATCTTATTTCTTATGACCTCTTCACTATTATCATCAAATTTTAGAGTAAAATGGCCCGCAAGATCTTCTGATACCTGTTTACGATAAGCTTTTTGAGGAATGTAAACTTTGGCTTCATTTTTTTCAAATTCTTTTATAAGTCTATGAAGATCCATTTCTTCATGTTTAATCTTCAGCATGACAAATCTAAGTCCTGATTCAGCAAGATAATAACTTTGCTCAATGCTATTACTAAGTTTCAATGCATACGTCTCATTTTGTGCGAGATATGCTACTGAAGAACTTAAAATTCCTATTAATGCCATAATTATTATAAAGCTAATAAGCAATGCACCTTTTTCGTTTTTTATATATATATTCATTATAAACTCTCCAAATTATTCTTTATTACTTTTTAGACTCTAAAAATCTTGGAACAGTGGTTATGTTATAAAATGTAACTATATGTTTTTTATTTTCTGTTTTAAGATATGGATTTACTATAAATGAAATGTCAAATTGAATAGCTGTTGATTTATCAGTCCATTTGTTTGTCCAAATATTTTTGTTAATATCATCAAAGACTTCATCAGATTTTGTATAACGCAGCTTAAAATCGTAAATTTTATCAGCAAACACTATATTTCTTTTCATTACATTATCAATTTTAAGTGTATTTTTTTCATATTTAATCGTCATTTCTGTTTGATTATTAAATCTAGATATAAATTGAATCTGTGTCTCAGAACTTTTTATAACTTTTGTTATGTGGACAAATTCATTAACAAGCCGATTAATTACAAAACGAGCCTTTTGAGCAACTTCTTTATTTTCCTGATACATTGCATATGCTCTAACAACATTAGTAATAAACAAACCTGCTAAGCCCGACAACATAGCTACAATTAATAAAGTGGCTGTCATTTCAAGGATTGTAAACCCTTTATTTTTTGATCCTGTTTTAATAATTTTCATTTTTGATTAATGCTTATTCCTTTTGCTTTTCAGTAAATAACACAGTTAAACTTTTTTCGGATGATTCATCTAATTTAATAGTAACTAATAGCATACTGAGTTCATCATATGGGGGATAATCCCTTACAAAATTGATTTCTGTTTTATTTGTGTCATCTTCACTATATTCCTTTATAAACTCATTAAATTCTACATAGTATCTAATGTATTTATCACCACAATGCCCATAAGGATAATAATCTGGGGCAAATCCAGCATTTTCAACAGTATGGCCTGTTCGGCCAATTCTTACACGAAGTTTTTCCAGGTTAAATTTAGTGCCTGTATTGTCTGCAAAGCAATGATAAGTATAATCATGAGTTATATTTTCAATTATTACTTTTAAATTAATAACTTCCTGAAGCTCTTCAATTGGTTTATTATAATAAAAAAGAGGAGAACCAACTACGGGCAAAACATATGTGCCTATAACAAAAATCACCAGTAGAGTTATTACAACTTCAAATAATGTGAACCCATTGTTATTTTTCATACTTCTTTCCTAATTTTTTCCTTAAAATCAAACAAATGTTACAAGTTCAATTTATTCTTATTTCATCTGCCTTGATAAGTTAATTGAAATATGCCCTGTAATGTTAATCACTATATTTGCAGTCATGTCTGTTCCTACTTCTGTTATATTTATGACAATATCTTGTCTGCATTGTTCTCCTTCAATGTTAACAGTTTTTCCAAGTGCATTAAAAAAAATTTCATTAGTTTGAGTGCATTTATTATCTAAAGAATATAAAACTTTTTGCTCATTTGCAGGTTTATCATCATGGTATTTGGATGGATAAATGTCAGAATTATGAAATATAGGTATATTAGCATCGCTAATAACTCGATCGTTTTTTTTGTATTTTTTTTGAATTATATTATATTTATTTTTTGATATAAAAATAATTCCCCATAGATTATCATCGCGCATTTCACTGTTTTCATATTGTTTTTGCTCATAATATCTCATAGAATTAGCTTGTTGTAACCTGAGGTTGGACATTAATTCGTGAGCGTCTGTTATCAATTCGTAGTCACTTTGAAAATTTGTATGCTTAGTTGCAACTGTTCCGACAATTATTCCAATCAACATCAGAATCACAAGTAACTCTAACAAAGTATATGCTTCTTTTTCTTTGAATTTCAATAGCTTCATTCCTGTTATGATTAATTTTATGTCACATTATAACATAATTATTAAACTTTGAAATTATTATTTTTCTATCCTATAAAAAAATATTTTAGTTTATCCAATACAATCTGAAATGTTTATTATTTTTAAAAAGATTAATTAGCACATTATGAGTTAAATTGAAACATAAGTAATTCTTAATTCTATTTTAAGGAGTATTTGTGTTAATAGGTTCAATTTATTTATATGATTTAAATAAATCTTGATGAAAAAGGCAAGTTTAGCTATAAGGTAATACAATATCTAATTTCATTTTTTATAAAATTTTAATTTATCACTGCCCTGCTCATTTATAATTTTTTGAGCAGAGCATATGATAATACTTTTTCTTGGGGATTTGCAAAGACTATTACAATTGATCACCTTCCCATATAAATCTGGGACCTGTGAGACTTTCCTGTCCTTGTCCTCCAGGACTATTATCAGGAGTAAAGTTGGGTGGTTCATACTTAAAAGGATATCCTTCTGGCTGGGATGATCCTACAATTTTAATTCTACAATTATCAAGATCAACAATGTAAGCATCCCCTTCTTCACCTGTTAAACCTTCCAACAATTCATCCCTATAATGATCTTCCCAATAATCTTCTGCATTTGTACTTGACATGATTGCATTTGCAAACAATAAGTTACCACGTGCTTGTAACTCAGCAAGAACTCCCTGGCAAGCTTTTTTACCAGCTTCTTCCTCCAAATTAAAATATTTGGGCATTATTACCGCTGCCAGAATACCAAGTATAATTAGAACAACGATAATTTCAATAAGTGTAAAACCTTGCTCATTTCTGAACACTTTCTTAAGCTTTTCCATCATAACCTCCTTTAAAACCTCCTTACAAATAATAATTGACACCCTATAGGGCATTTTTATTATTGCGCATAAAATTTACGTTAATATTAATGTTTTATTTCACAATTGTCAACAGATATGAAAACTTAGTAAAATTTAGAATTGATTAAACTCCATCTATTTAAGTATTCTAGTTAAATCAGCCATAGGAACAAAAATAGATAATGCAAAAAATCCTATGATTACAGCCAATCCAATTGTTAAGACCGGAGCAATTGCTTCTGTTAATCTTTTTACAGAATAGTTAACCTCATCATCATAATGAAGTGTCACTTCACGCAACATTTCATTCAAGCTGCCAGATTCTTCCCCAATAGCTATCATACTTGTAACTAATGGTGTAAAATGTTTAGAATCTTCTAATGGTGGCGCAATCCCTCTGCCTTCCTCTAATTTGGATCGAACTCCTTCAAAATCTTTTGTTATGGCTTTGTTACCAATTGTACCTGCTAATATATTCATACTTTCTATTACATGTACACCGCTGGACTGTAATATCTCAAAAATATTTGCAAATCTTGAAATATTAGCTTTTTTTAGAACATCACCAATAATAGGAATTTTTAATAATAGAGAATCTCTAACATATTGTCCCTGCTGTGTTTTAAAGTAAAAAATAAGTCCTAAAAGCAGTAATAAGAAAAATACAAGAAGAGAACTACCATTTTGCATCATAAAATGATAAATCATGTCACTAATTTTTGTTGCGAGAGGTAATTCAATGTTATGAGCTTTAAATATAGTTAGATATTTCGGAATTACACTCGTAAGCAAAACAAAAAATGATATAACAAGAGCAATGGAAACAAAAGCAGGATACTGAAGTGCCAATTTCACATCTGATCTTACTTTGTATTCATGTTCAATAATTGATACTAATCGATCAAAAACTTGATCTAAAGAATCGCTCGTCTCACCAGCTTGTACCATACTGCAATATAGTTCATCAAAAACTTTTGGATATTTTCTGAAAGATTCATGTAACCTTGCTCCGCTACTAATATCTCTGGCTATTTGAGTACAAATCTTTTTTAGCTTAACATTTTCAGAATGCTTTTCCAAAACTTGAAGAACCCTTACAATTGGAATTCCGACTTTTAGCATTGTACGAAATTGTTTTGTGAACAAAAGCAGGTCGGCAGTCTTAACACGAGTAGTTTTCTCTTTTAAAGATAAAGTAGTCCCTAAACTGAACATTTCACCTGATTTTCGAACTTTGGATGGGATTAATCCCTGTGAGTTTAATAAATTAGATGCAGTTTCAACTGATTCAGCTTCTATTGTTCCTGATATATTTTCCCCACGTTCATTTATTGCTTTATATGAAAAAACAGGCATTTTTTTGAAAACCTCTTAATATTTTTTTATAAATATAATACACTTTTTATTAATCACTACATATATAGCTAAGACTTTTTTAAAAATCAATACATTTTAAAATCTTTACATCATTACAACGGAAGTTGCTTCTTCAACAGTTGTTATCCCATTATAAATTTTTATCAATGCGTCTTCCTTTAAAGTTTTAAGTTTTCCAGAAGCTTTTGCAAAGTGATTAATTTCCTGAGCAGAACAACTTTTATAAATCATTTCTTGTATTTCTTCATCTATAATTAAAATTTCAAAAACAGCTGTTCGTCCTCGAAAACCTGTTCCCATACAATTAATACACCCTCTACCTCTATAAAAAATTGATTTTGCTGAATCAACTCCTATAAACCGAAGGGCTTTTTGTGAGGGTTGATATACTTCTTTACAATAAGGACAAACCGTACGAAGCAAACGCTGCGCAAAAGAAACCAATAATACAGAGGATAGTATAAAAGGTTCTATTCCCATCTCTATTAATCTGGTAATTGCACCAGCTGCATCATTTGTATGCACAGTACTTAGAACTCTGTGACCTGTTAATGCAGACCTAACTGATATTTCTGCAGTTTCACTATCACGGATCTCTCCAACCATTATGACATCGGGATCTTGACGAAGTATTGACCTAAGGCCACTGGCAAAAGTCATTCCCGCTTTTCTGTTAAGTTGAACCTGCCTTATGTTTGGGACACGGTACTCCACAGGATCTTCTAAGGTAATAATATTGATGTCAGGTTTATTTAAGTTTTTAATAATTGAATATAGACTGGTACTTTTTCCACTTCCCGTTGGTCCTGTACTAAGTATCATTCCATGTGGTTTAAAAATAACATCTTTTATTTTTTCAGCGTCTTCAGGGGTCATTCCTAAACGATCCAGTGTATGTATTGTGGCTCCCATATCTAACAAACGTAAAACTATATTTTCACCATGGATAGTTGGAATACTTGATGCTCGTACATTAATTTCTTTATTTTCAGTTTTAACTGTAAACCTACCATCTTGTGGAATCATTGAAGTTGCAATATCCATATTACCAAGAATTTTAACTCTCGAAATAATAGGTAGCAACATGGCTTTTGGTGGTGATGGTACCTCCTGTAAGCGTCCATCAATTCGAAAACGAATTTTTGCACGATCTCTTTCTGGACTTATATGGATGTCACTTGCTCCCTGTCTAACAGCTTGAGAAAGCAAAGAATTTACAAACCTGATAACCGGGGCTTCTTCAGCCATATTTTGTAAAGAGCTAACATGAACATCTTCAATTATAGAGTCGGTTTTAGATTCGGCATCAATGTCAAACTCCATCTCACCGATACCATCAATATTCATAGTATAACCCGAATCCATACCATAAATTGTTGTTATCAATTGCATGAATTCTTGCTCTGTGCAGACAAGAGGTTCAACTTCACAATCCGTTAATTCTTCAACAGAATCAAGAGCTCCTATATTTAGTGGATCTGTTGTTGCTACAATTAATAGACGTCCTTTTTTCTGGATAGGAGCGAGATGATTTTTTTGTGCAACCTCAAGAGGAACAAGCTCAACTAAATCCATTTGTAAAGGATGGATATCAGAATTATATCTTGTTACTTTTGTCTCACGACTTATTATTTCAGCAAGTTCTGATTCACTTATGGTACCGGTTTGGGTTAAAAATTTTCCAAATTCAAGTCCAGAGTCTTTATGATCAGTGATTGCTTGCTGGAACTGTTCTGGAGTTAAAATATTGGCTTCTATTAGTATTTTTTCCAAACGTTCGGTCTTTAGCATCTTCATCTTTCTTCAATAAGTTAAATCTGTCATTTTTTTTGAAAAAAATGTAGTTCCTTTTTCCCATTCATTTCGTATTCGACATGTTTGAGAAATAAATTGAGGAAATTGATCTATAAATTTAGCTGCATCTGAATGATTTTTAAATGGTATAGCATAGAGAATAGAAAATGTTAACCCTTCTTTTTTATTCCAATAAGGTAAAATTTGAATATCAGGAGCATCATCAGGATAGTTAATATAGTATATATAAGCTTCATGGATATGTTTAAATTGTAAAATTTCAATCCACCATAAAATTTTTTTTTCATTCTTGTCAGAAACTCTATGGAAAGTTGATGAAACAGGAACACCTGGAAAATGGACAGTTTGTCCACGTTCAAGGGACATTGTATCTTTTATATGAGGATTCACCATTTTAACATAACGCAGATACCATGGGTTAAATGTTCCATAAAAAAGGCGAATCAAATCTTGAAGGGATTCATGTCTAACGCATTGTATTTTGCCTAAAATAATTGGAGAATTATTTGTTTGATTTTTGTTTGATGTTTGATTTTGTGCAAATGAGTCCTCAATGACGTTATTTTTTGGTTTATTTGAAGAATTAGTATTAATATGGGGTTCATCGTAAGATTTAATCAATCTATTAAAAATTTTTAAAGTGGCCTGTTTAGTATTATCTGGAACGAATAAATTTAGTCCTAATCCTATAATGGCACACATGCAACAAATAATAAAAATAGTCTTAAGAAAAAGTGGCCTATAATAACGTCCACTATTGTCCCTTTTTATACATGATCGCACTAAAAAATAGTTTGCACGTGTATTATTTTGAATAATTAAAGCAAGCAATACCAAGTGACATAAATGCAAAATTTTTCTTGGATATCCTCCTGTAGCCCTGTATACAAGCCAAAAAGCTGGCCATGAAAAAATATTAGGAGTGGATCGTCCTTCACTTGCTTTGTTTAATCTAAATTTAATTTTTCTAATAGTATCAAAAAAGCCAAGGGGGCCAAGTTCATGGCATATGTTTATTCGATCAGAAAAATTTGCGTGCTGATTTATTATAGATTTAAATTCTTGCTGTGCAAATATTATTATTTGAAGTAATTTATACTCATTAGTTTCATAGTTCAAAAATTCTCTTAAAAGCTCCAAACAAAAATATGGAATTTTTTGACCTTCATCAATAATGATAGCAATATTTCTTTTTTTATCAACACCTTCTGAATATAAATGCTTTTTTATTAGTTCCTTGATTGCCCATTCATCTAAAATTTCATCATCAGTGATCAAACCGAAAAGCCTGGCTATTTCAGATAAAAACTCATGAGCATTTTTAAAACCCGGATCTAATATCAAGTACATTTTAACATCAGAGTCATCTGAAAATCGACGAACAATATGTCTACAAAGTGTTGTTTTTCCAGTTCCTACATCACCAATAATTACATTAAGGCCTCTTTTGAGCCTGATCGCAATCTCCAATTTTTGTAGACAACCTGCATGTTGTTTTGAGGGATAAAAAAAGGCAGGGTCAGGAGAATTTGAAAAAGGTTCTTTATTTAAACGTAAAAGTTGGAAATAATCCATAATTTAAAGACTGAATATTTAATATTAATTGGCTCAAAATAAGAGAAAATCCAATATTAAACGTTCTTATTTCGTTATTTATCTGGTGCATCTAAAGCTGATGCATCATCTAGTATTGGAAGATCACGTTCTTCTATAATATTTGCTTCTGGTATTTCATTTCTAGAAATTTTTTGTTTAAGAATGTTAGGAGTAATAAAAATTAAAACTTCCTCTTTATTGTTAGATTTCCCATCATTTCTAAACAAAATTCCTAATCCAGGTAAATCTTTTAGCCATGGAACACCTGACTCTGAATTTGTTTTAGTATTTTTTGAAAGTCCTGAAATAACAATAGTTTCTCCATCCTGAACAATTAAAGTTGTTCTGGTTTCACGCTTCTTAATAACAGGATTACCTTGAACTCTCGTATCTGCAGAAAAGTCAACTTCATCCTTTGTTACAAGTATTTTCATTTTTAGATAATTATTATCAATTACATGTGGTGTTATTTCAAGCTTAAGGACAGCATCTTTAAATCTAACTTCTGTTTCACCATCACTATCAGTTACCATAAATGGAATCTGTGAACCACTTTTAGTGACTGCAGTTTGATTGTCCATAGTTGTAATTGAAGGTCTTGATATTACATTTACCTTTCCTTCAGCTTCCAGTGATGATAATTGCATTTCAAGAATATTACCATATACTGTACCAAACATTAGATTTAAATTTGCTCCTTTATCAGAAGTTGGAACTGGAAAATTAATTCCAAATGGGGTACCAGACAGACCGTTTCCAAAGGATGAATTTGCATCAAAAGGTTTTGAAGAGTCAACTTGTCCATTTGAACCTCCTCCAAAATATATTCTTTTTGAGCCACTATTATTAACTTTTGTGTTGTATTGGCCTCCCCATTGGATACCCAGATCTCGTGCAACATCTCGACTGGTTTCTACAATATCAGCTTCAATTAAAATTTGTTGTGTAGGACTGTCCAAATTTTTAATAACGTCAATAATTCTAATTAAATCTGATTTAGTAGCTTGAACAATTAAAGAGTTTGAATGTTGATTTACTGTTACATGCCCCCTATTTTTACCACTTTTATCTCTTGTCAATAATGGAGTCAGATTTTTTTGTAATTGTTTTGCATCAGCAAAATCAATCTTGATTACTTTTGTTAATATTGGCTCAACAGACTCCATCTCAAGTGCAACTGATTTTTGTTTTTCCAAAATTCTTGAAGCTTTTAGATCACGTTCCATATCTGATAAAGTCATTACCCTTAAGATACTTCCTTCCCAGGTATGAGTCAATCCATTAGCGTGTAGAACCCCTGAAAATGCTTCATTCCAAGGAACATTTTTTATATCAATGTTTATTTTTCCTTTTACATTGGAATTTATAATAATATTTTGCTCCACACCTCTTGCAAGAGTTCTCAATATTACTCCTACATTTTCATTGTCCATTTTCAATGAAACCTTCTGTTTCGGAAGTGGTTTTTTTAACTTTTGAATTCTTTTGTTTAAAGATGATTTAGGTGTCACCAATCTTATTTCTTTATTTCTGGGGGCTGGAGAATGGCCTTTAGACTCTTGTGCACGCAATTTCCATGTTTCAAAAAATAAGTCTCGCTTGGACTTATTTTGTTCATGCGAACAACCCGCTGCAAACAAAATAAAGAAGGATAGTATAATTCCTACTAAACTTTTAAAATTATGAGTTGAGAAATAATTCATCGCTTTTCACCTTATATCTAAGGGTTTCCGAAAAAAACTGTAATTTTTTCCTGATTTTTTTTGTCTTCAATAATGACCCAATTTTGTTCAATTGTATCAACGTAGTAGCCTTTAACCTCAAGCTCTTCGTTTAATTCATATTCCATGCCATTAATAATAGCCATTCTTTTTTCCCCAACTTCCATATAACCGGAATAGGTAAAAACTGGACGTATTCGGCCAGGCATGTCTGTTGATGTACCTGCTCTTCCTCTTTTATTCCCAGAAGGAATTCCTCCAGCTTTTTGGTCAGAGAATGGATCATTAGACCACATACTTTCAGCACGGTTGATTACATAATTTGTGACTTTATCCATACCCGTTTTTTTCAAACCATCTTTAACCTCTTTTGTTATAGATTCCAAATGGGTAATATTTTTTTGTTGAGTTTTTGATTTGTCTGAGGATGGCATTAAGAAGAAAACGCAAAAAAGTACAAACAATGCCAATACGCTATAAGCGATTATTCTTTTTTTCTTTAACATAAGTGTTCCTTACTTAAATTTTTAGATAAATTCATTAGGAAACATTATTTTTTAATTGTTACTGCATACATTAAATTACTACAAGAACCTGAAATTATAAACATTATTTCAGGCAAGGTAATTTTTTTAAAATCATAATACCACGCTCTGGCATTAAGGTCAATGTATTGAAGTCGGATTTATAAAAAACAACTATTTTTTAATTGTTATTATTTATATGAAACCCAAACTTTAAAATAATATTCTCTCATTCTTCCACGGCTATATATGTCTATTATTTCAATATGCTCTAAAAAACTTAGTCGTCCTATTGCCATCAAAAAACTTCTAAGTCCATTCAAATTGCCATGTAATTGCATTTCAAATGGTAAAAACTTAGAATCTTTTGTTAATGATTTGAGTTCAGGAACAAGAGACAAAACACTTAGTCCAGCTTGTAATGCTGTTTTTTTTAGATATTGTGAAATTGAGCTTGTATCTTTTGGTTCCCATTTTTCCTGATCTTTTTCCATCATTAATAATTCATTACCCGATAAATCTGTACTTTCCAGTAGCGTTTTTAGCACTGGTGAAAGAGCTTCCTGCTCTTGTATTTGATATGTTAATGTATCAATTTCTTTTTGCTGTTCGTTAATAATTTTTTGATATGGATATATTCCAGCTATCAGGGTTATGACAATAATACCACAACACATTGCAATGTAAGTAAAATTTAGTTTTAATATTTCAATAATTTGTTTTTTATCCATTGTGGAGCTTCTTTTATTAGTCATATTCTTGTGATTTAACGTTAATTTGAAGCTCAAAAATAAGAACTTCACCATAGCGATCTATATATTCAAATTCCTTGCCCCTTATTGACGGGTTAGAAAATATAGGAGAATTTTCAAGAGCTAGCATATAATTTGCTAAAGACGTCTCAAAAAAATCACGTCCTTTTTGGCCTACTTTTTCCTTGAACACTGTTCCTTCAATAATAGCTATCTTATTAGAGACGGAACGTCTTTTTTTTGTAGCTAACGGCCCCATATCTAATCGTATTCTATTCAAACGAATAAAACCAGGATTTTTTTCTATTAGCTCTGTTACAGTGGCCAATCCCAAATATTTTGAAGCAATTTTTTTTTGTGATTTATACAAATTTTTCATACGTGCTGCTTCTTTAAGAATTAGATGTTGATCTACTCGAGGTCCAAATCCGGCCAAATTATCCTTCAAAGATTTTATTTCCTGTTTATTATTGCTTGAATCAATTATTTGAAAAAAAAGAAGACAGAAACATAATATAGCAATAACAGTTAAGCCAATTAGTATTCCTTTATTAACTCTTTCGTTAAAAAGTATTCTTTCTTTGTCAATATAATCAAATAAAAAATTTGGATTAGAAGACTGGTAATCTGATATTGCAAGGCCTATAGCAGGTGTGAATCGTTCACCTGAAAATATCTGATTTTGGGCTTTATATTCCATAAATTGGGGTACACCTGGTGTAACCACATCCAGAGGAGATACCGTAATTCCTAACTGTTCAGATACAAACTGATTTAATGGTTTAAAACGACTAACCATCCCCTCAATATAAAGATGCTTAATTGAATCTTCTTTGAATGATGAGTTGAAATGCTGGAATGTCCTTTCAATTTGTCTTGAAAGCCTTTCTAAAGCGGGAAGAACACCATCGAAAATATTACCTTGATCTATACCTGTATCAGAAGAGGAATCTATTTCTTGTGTACTTATGTTTGCGCTAATATTTTTAAGTAACAAATCTCTTGCGTAATCAACACTCAATGAATGATTGTCCGATTGTGTCAGATTGAAGTAACTTTCTTTTATACTATCAACGAGTGATTCAGACATACTATTAAGGCAGGCTTTTATCCTTCTTGTAAATGTTAGATTTCCACGTCGATAAATGCTAATTTTCGAATAAGTATTTCTAATACTTAATGTTGCCACGGTATCTCCTGAGCCGGAAAGCAGATCTCTTCGAAGAAGATTCTGAGTTGAAAACTCTGGCATTGAAATACCAGTTAAAGGAAAACCAGCATTTATAAAAAGATTTTTTAGCGTCTTTATTTCTATTTTAGGAACTGTGTAGACCATAACAGCTGTTTTACCAATTCCCTTTTGAGTGATATCACCAAGAATTTCGAAATCAATAAAACTGCTATCATCAAGACCCATTTCATTTTTGGCAGACCAAAAAATAGTATTGCTTAGTTGTTTTTTATGAACTTTTGGTATTAAGATGTGTCTGACATTCGTTTTTTCTGATGAAACAAACGCCCATATTTGATATTTTTTTGCATTACCTATGAATTCGCCTAAAAATTTTGATAATTCCTTTGCTGGCAGAGCTTCTGAGTGAGTTGATTTTTCTGGAGAAAAAACTTTTTGTTCACAGTCTATTAGTTTCCAATCCGTCCTGGAAGACGGTCTAATTTTTACAAGGGTTATAGAATTTTCCCGGATGTCTACGCCTACAGTAATATGATCGCTATCAGGATCTATTTTTTTGACAGATTCAGGAGAAACTGTTTCACCTACAACACCATTATGCGTAGCATCTCTCTGTTCATCCTTATTGCGGATTAATGTCAGCAATTGTTCTGTTGACGTTATTTCATCATCTGGTAACAATGTGTAATTCCTGTTAAAAAAAATTATAATTATAAACAGCTTGATTCAATAAATAATTTATATAAATTTGTCAAGAAAAGGTTAAAAAAATTGATATTTGGCTTTTCATTTTGTTTTTTCAAACTTTATTGATAATCCCTTTGAATCTCATTCTCATACTTAAGAACATAATGCCCTTCGGGCAAATTACATACTTTTGTTAAGTTGAAGTTATAAAGACTTTGTTTTTAGATACTTTTAAATATTAAAATATTAAAAAATGCAAAGACCAAGGTTCGTTTTCTTTACATACGTAAATAATTTAGTTAGGATATGATTTATTTTGTAAATCATTTCTTTAATAGATAAATTTTTAGAAATCACCATAAATTAATTTTTATTATAATAGTCTTTACGAAATGATAAATAATTAGGT
>Ga0272440_1002303_pt1 | contig 15004 bp, 10 predicted proteins | sample SSMMMBAug17_FD_192440 | JGI IMG/M metagenome (GOLD analysis project Ga0272440, IMG submission 192440) | Marine sediment archaeal communities from Little Sippewissett salt marsh, Falmouth, MA, United States - SSM-MMB-Aug17 | ecosystem: Environmental > Aquatic > Marine > Wetlands > Sediment ... | reverse complement strand
CCATTGTTCCTGACGTTTTTTTAAGTCTTGATGTTAAATACGCTGATGATATTTGGAAAAAAAAGAATCGTTGCTATATGATCAGTGTTTTTAAAAAACCGCCTGAGTTGGTCATAGAAGTTGTTTCAAACAAGGTAGGAAACGAGCATAAAACAAAAATCGATAAATATGCATCAATAGGTGTTAAATATTATGCGATTTTTGATCCTGATTTACATATTCTTCCATCTAATCTGTGTGCTTACAAGCTTGAAAATAAAACATATAGTCCTATATCTTTCAACCAATATCTTTGGTTTGAAGATTTAAACGTTGGTCTCACAGTTTATCAAGGAATATTTGAAGAAATGAAGGCTGAATGGCTCAGATGGTGTGATACAAATGGCAATATTTTACTGACTGGAAAAGAAAGAGCTGAGAATGAAAAAGAAAGAGCTGATATGCTGGAACGTGAATTAGAAAGACTCAAGAAAAAAATGGCTGAAAAAAAGTAAATTATTAATTAATTTGTTCTGAGGAAATAATGCAATACCCCCAATACAGCTATGAAATGAAATCAACAGGGATGAGAGATACCCCATCTACATCTACCTGTCATAATTACCAACAAGACGATGATACATATTTCGAAGAAGAAATAGATTATGATAGTCTTATTACTGAGGATGATACACCTGTGGATAATTTTTTTTGTGAAATGCAACTCAGGCTTTTGCCAGAATCTTTGAAAGCAAGTTGGAACAGAACAAAACCATATATTGTGGCTGCTGATGTTGGTATTTATGAAAAAATACCACGCACTCCCATTGTTCCTGACGTTTTTTTAAGTCTTGATGTTAAATACGCTGATGATATTTGGAAAAAAAAGAATCGTTGCTATATGATCAGTGTTTTTAAAAAACCGCCTGAGTTGGTCATAGAAGTTGTTTCGAACAAGGTAGGAAACGAGCATAAAACAAAAATCGATAAATATGCATCAATAGGTGTTAAATATTATGCGATTTTTGATCCTGATTTACATATTCTGCCATCTAATCTGTGTGCTTACAAGCTTGAAAATAAAACATATCGTCCTATATCTTTCAACCAATATCTTTGGTTTGAAGATTTAAACGTTGGTCTCACAGTTCATCAAGGAATATTTGAAGAAATGAAGGCTGAATGGCTCAGATGGTGTGATACAAATGGCAATATTTTACTGACTGGTAAAGAAGCTTGCGATTTAGAAAAGCAAAAAGCTGAGGCCGAAAAACAAAGAGCTGATATGCTGGAACATGAATTAGAAAGACTTAAAGCAAAAATGGCTGAAAAACAATAAACTATTAAAAATATTAATTAATTTAATTTTTTTCTATTTCATTATAACAATAAGGAAAAAAAATGTCATTAGAAGATAATATTGAATCTGCTGCTTTTAATCTGGATTCAATCAAAGGAGCGGCAAAGAAAGTTAAGAGTGGTGAAGCTGCCATTTCACAAATTAAACGCGGAAGCCGTGTTTTTTTAGGAACAGGCTCAGGGGAACCACAGCATTTAATTCGGACACTTGTTAATGATAAAAATATGAACGACATTATGATTTATCAAATGTTGTCATCAACATTGGGCGATTACATCAATGATGACAGTATCATGCGACGATTTTTCATAAAGTTATTTTTTATCAGTTCTCGCATGCGTCAGGCTGCTTTTGAGGGAAAAATTGATTACATACCGGCTTATCTTTCTGAAATCCCAAAATTATTTAAAAATAATCACATTGGTTTAGATGTGGCTTTGGTTCAGGTGAGTCCGCCATGTCGCTATGGATTTTGTAGTTTAGGTGTTTCTGTAGATGTTACGTTACCTGCTATCCATGCCGCAAAAATGATTATTGCTCAGATAAATCCCAAAATGCCTCGTACAATGGGTGACAGTTTTGTTCATGTGGATCAAATTGATTATCTGGTTCCCTTTGAAGAACCACTGGTCAATGCTGTGCCAACCTTGCATAATCAGGAAGTTACCAATCGTATTGGTTTTTATGTGTCCGAACTGATTGAAAATGGAGCAACACTCCAAATTGGATTTGGGAGTTTACCCAATGCTATTCTTTCCAGTCTTCACCACAAAAAAGATCTGGGATTACACACGCAAATGATTACTGACGATATGCTTCCTCTTCTTAAAAAAGGTGTGATCACAAATGCCAAAAAAACACTCCTTACAGGAAAGGCTGTAGCCAGTCTCTGCGCCGGTACAGATAAAATTTATAATTATGTTGACAATAACCCATCTTTTTATTTCAGGTCATCAGACTACGTTAATGATCCAAATGTGATTGCTCAAAATGATAACTTTATATCCATCAGTTCAGCATTAGAGGTTGATTTAACTGGTCAAATTTGTACAGACTCAGTTGGATTCAAATTTTACAGTGGTATTGGTGATCAGACTGATTTTATTCGGGGCGCAGCCATGTCAAGAGGTGGTTTTTCAATTATTGCCTTGCCTTCAACAGCTAAAGGCGGAACTGTTTCTCGTATTGTCAGCAAGTTAAGTGATGGCGCTGGTGTTGGTACCTTGCGTGGTGATGTTAATTTTGTTGTCACAGAATATGGTATTGCTGAACTTTATGGCAAAGGTATTTATCAAAGAGTCATGGAACTGTCTCAAATTGCTCATCCAAAATTTCGAGAAGAATTGATTGCGACAGCTAAAAAACATCATTATATCTTTAAAGACCAGCTTCCACCCAGAAGTGAAGATTTACTCTTTCTTGAACGATACAAATCTCATCATACATTAAAAAGTGGAAAAAGTATGGCAGTAAGGCCATTGTTGCCTTCAGATGAGTTTGGCTATCGAAATTTTTTCTATTCATTAAAAGAAGAAACTGTTTATTATCGCTTTTTTCAGAGAATAAAAATTTTCTCTCATGAAATGGCACAACAGCACTGGGCTTCGGTAGATTATAAAAGCAATATGTCAGTGATGGGTCTTGTTCGGCACAAAGGACGAAAAGAAATTATGAGCATTGGTTCCTATGCCGGGGCTGAAGACAATCGTGCTGAAGTTGCATTTGTTGTTCGTGAGGATTTTCAAGGGCAGGGAGTGGCGTCATATCTTCTTGAAGTTTTAGAAGATATTGCTGAACAAAATGGATATAAAGGCTTTACTGCCATTGTTTTACGAGATAACGCCAGCATGCTCCGGGTTTTTCAAAAACGATATCCTAAAATGAAAGTCAGAGCTGATGAAGGAGGTGATTTGCTTATTATTATGGATTTTGCGACAGATAAAGCAGATCCAAATGATCCCGAGCCTGAAAATAATGATTGTAAATGTACCTGCTGATATTTTGATGATTCACGCTGGCGCTATTGGGGACGTGATTTGCGCAATTCATGGAATTAGAAATCTCAGTTCTGAAAGAACCATTGATATTTGCTGCCAAAAGCATATTTTCCCAATTTTGCATTTGTTACCTGGCATTCAAAAGACCATAGACATTCATCACACGTCTATAACGTCAATGTTCATGACTCAACAAAATGATGAACTGAAAAAATGGTTATCATCTTATGCATTCATTCTTTTGTTTTCCTTTTCACAGGACTGGAAAACGCAATTAAAAAAATATCATTCAGTTGTTTATAGGATTCCTCCCCGACCACCAAAAGATCAATTGATTCATGTCTCTGATTTCATCAACAATACGCTGATCAGTCTTGACTTATTGTCTGATGAAAAATTATTGAACAATGAATTCATATTGCAAAAAAAAACGAAATGTTATAACAATTGTTTTCAATCAGTATGTTGGATTCATCCCGGATCTGGAAGTTCATTTAAAAACTGGTCTATAGATCGTTTTATTGGTTTGGCCAAAAAATTGCGACAAGAATTTCATGCAGTAAAATTGTTATTAGGGCCTTCAGAAAAAAAGTTATTTCATTTTTTAGATCAGCATCGCGAATCAACAGATGATGTCATTCAGATCTCTCAATTGAAAACCATTATTGATCTGTTTGATCCATCTCATCATTTTATTGGAAATGATTCAGGTATCAGCCATTTGGCTGCATTATTGGGTTTAAACGTAACAGTTATCTTTGGGCCTTCAGATGCCAGGCGATGGAAACCCATTGGCTCAAGCGTGAAGGCTATACCGGATGTGCCTTTTTGCCCGCCATGTTTTGAATTCGGCAACAGGGATTGCTCCCACAGGAATTGTTTGGATCAAATTTCTGTGATTAATGTTTTGGAAATTGTTTTTAATAGAGGATTAAACGATAATGAGCACAAAAAAATATAGTGTATTGGATCAAATATCATCTGAACAATTATGGCGTCTGACATTTGACGCTGTCCCGGATATGATAGCCTTAATCGATAAAAATCGAAATATCCTTCAAATGAACAAAGCCATGCTGGATCATCTGAAAATGAACCCTTCTGACATGTGTCATGTAAAATGCTATTCCTGTATGCATAAAACCAATGATATACCGCAATTCTGTCCATTTACAAAAACTTTGTCAGATAAGAAAACGCATTCAACCGAGCATTACAATGATGTTTTGAAAGCTTATTTGCTGATTACGACCTCACCCATATTGGATGAGAATAATCAAATTATTGCGACTGTTCATGTGGCCAGAGATATTACCCCCTTAAAAGAAGCCACAGAAAAAGCCAAGCAACTGGCCATTGAAGCTGCTGAAGCCAATCAAACCAAAAGTGAATTTTTAGCCAATATGAGTCATGAAATCCGAACGCCAATGAATGGTGTTATTGGTATGAGCCATCTGTTGCTTAACTCAGATTTAACGAGTGAACAACGAAGTCAGGTATTAACGATCAGAAACAGTTCTGAGTCGCTTTTAAATATTATCAACGATATCCTTGATTTGTCTAAAATAGAAGCTGGAAAATTGAGTGTTGAAAAAATAGATTTTAATTTAAGAGCCACAATCAGTGATGTTATTAAAATTTTGGCAACTCAGATTCATGAAAAGGGCATTGAATTATCAGTTGTCATAGAACCCGATATTCCAAAAATTATTTGCAGTGATCCTGTTCGTGTCCGCCAGATTTTATTAAATTTAATCAGCAATGCTGTTAAGTTTACTCAACAGGGCGGCATCTATGTTCATGTTAAGAAAAAACGACAGGATAATCAAAAAGAAGGCATTTCCTTTTCAGTAACAGATACAGGTATTGGCATTGAAAATGATCAACTCAAAATGCTGTTTCAATCGTTTACCCAAACAGATGCTTCAATAACCCGTCGATTTGGCGGGACAGGACTGGGATTGGCCATTTCAAAAAAATTAACTGGCTTATTAGGCGGCACCATTGGTGCAATGAGTGAACCTGGAAAAGGGTCAACATTCTGGTTCTCTATTGAATCCGGTGATAAATCTTATTATGAAAAACCGACTAACGACTTTGATAGCAAAATTAATCAACAAATTAAAATTATGGTGATTACCAATAATGCGAATCTCAAAAATGAAATGCTTTCTTTTTTAACCTATTGGCAACTGGAAAATGATTGCACGTCAAATATATCAGATGCACTTGGCAAGCTGTTTCATGCGCACCTGGAAAATAAGCCATATTCAATCTGTTTTATTGATGATCAGTTGCCTCAGGTGTCTGGAAAAAGTGTTCGCGATAGTATTGCTCATCTAAAGGATATTCAACCCATTGTTCTTGTTCCAATATACCAAAACAACACGAATAAATTATCAGATTCAAATAACAGGCTTTCTCTTGTACGACCCATTATCTATACAGATTTGTACCATTGCTTGCTTAAAATTATTGATCCTGATCAATTGGAAAAACAAGAAACAATCGATAATTCACAATTATCTGGATCCGATAGAATTTCCCAGACAAAAGTCTTAGTGGTTGAGGACAATAGAGTTAATCAAACAGTCGCTCGAGGCATTTTAAAGCGATTGGGAATTGATTGTGATATGGCTGAAAATGGTCAGGTCGCACTGGATTTACTAAAAGAAAAGACATATGACCTGGTTTTTATGGATGTTCAAATGCCTGTCATGGATGGTTTAACTGCTGCCAGTGCAATCCGAACAAAAAGCTCTGAAGTGATTCAACCCAATATCCCTATTGTTGCCATGACCGCTCATGCGATGAAAGACAGCCGACAAGAATGTCTTGATGCCGGCATGGATGATTTTGTTTCTAAACCAATTAACCCTTCTGAAATGTTGTCAGTCATTGAAAGATTGACCAGTGGTGTTCAGTTGTATCATGAAGCAACAGTGAAAAAAGAAAAAAATGATGGTGCTGACAAAGGAGATATTAACGATGATATGACTGATGCTGAACCTGAACCTGTTGATAACGTATTTATTTTTGACTATGATCAACTGAAATTGCGCATGGGTAATGATGACGAACTGGTTCAAATGGTCATTGAAGAATTTTTAGTAGATGTTCCTGTCCGCCTTGAAACGATTGAAAAAAATATTACTTCAGGTGATATTGTATCTGTTAAAATCAATGCTCATTCTATTAAAGGCTCTGCAGCCAATCTGAGTGCCATGCACTTAAAAGAAAAAGCCTTTGAACTCGAACAAATGGCAAAAGATCAGGCACAAAAAAATAAATTGGTATCAAAATTGAATGAATTGAAAAATGTTTTTGATGAGCTAAAGCCTTTTCTTGAACAATTGTAACTGTAAAAAAACCAAAGATTCTTGCAAAGAATGTATTTTTTTAGTACATATCTTTAAAAAAAATTATTATTTTTTTATTTATAAATATAATTAGTTAACTATTGATTTCAAAAAATTATTTTTTAACAATTATCCAGGAGGAATATCCATGACCATTGACCCCAACATATCCATATTATTGGTTGAAGATTCTGCAATCATGCGGAAAATGGAAATGAGTGTGCTCAAATCAGTGGGGTTTAATAATGTTACTGAAGCAAGCGATGGAAATGATGCGATTGACAAATTGGAAAGTAATCCAATTGACCTTATATTAAGTGACTGGAATATGCCCAACATGAGTGGCTATGACTTGCTCCTATGGGTTCGTAAAAATGAAGCATTCAAACAATTACCTTTTGTGATGGCAACTGGACGCGGTGAAAAAAAAGAAATGACCAAGGCTTCTGAAGCTGGTGTCAGCAGTTTTATAACCAAGCCTTTTGGGCCTGATGAACTAAAAGCTAAAATCGAAGAAGCCTTTACTGAAAAATCAGATGAACAAGAGCCAGAGGCTGTTTTTGAGCCCAGGTATGCTGCTACAGGAAAGCCTCTCGTTAAAATAGCTCATATACAAATTACCGATCATATTATCCTGGGCGTTTTAAAACATTTAATCGAAACAGGAAAAATCAATCCCCAACATTTTGAACTTGAAACTGAATGTATGACCAGTTGGAACCCTGTTGCAAAAGCACTTGAAGATAAAACAATTGAGGGTGCATTTGTTCTGGCACCAATTGCGATGGACCTTTTTTCTTATGGCACAAAAATAAAACTTGTTTTGCTTGCACATAAAGGCGGCAGTATTATTGTAAAAAACAGGCATGGCGGTAAATTTAAAAAACCCTATGAAGATTTTTTCAAAGACAAATCATTTTATATTCCACATACCATGTCTATTCATAATATGATGGCTCATATGTTTTTTTCCAACATTGGTTTAAAACCAGGTGTTGCTGGAGACAGTGATGTGGATGTCAGTTTTGAAGTCACTCCTCCTGTTAAAATGCCTGAATTTATGTCTTCCAATGAGAATGCTTGCGGTTTTATGGTGGCTGAACCTATTGGAACAAAATCTATAGCGGGCGGAATTGCAGAACAAATTGGCTTATCCAGTGAACTTTGGGAAAATCATCCCTGTTGTATTGTTGCGATTCAGGAAGAATTTATTGAGCGTTTTCCAGATGCTGTTCAAGAGTTAACCAATTACCTTGTTGAAGCCGGACAGTTTGTGGATCAAAAACCTGGTATTGCGGCAGAAGTTGGTGTTTCTTTTTTAGATCCTAAGAAAATGTTGGGACTCAGGGTTCCATTATTAAAAAATGTATTGTCCGACCCGCTGGGTATTAAAACCAATGATCTTTATCCAGTTAAAGCTGATCTTGAAAAAATTCAACATTATCTTCATGATAAAATGGATGTTGGCAGCATTATTGATTTAAATAAGTTCCTGGATATGAGATTTGCTGACATTGCTTGTAAGGACAGTTCTGCTGGTTCATTGGGATCTGTTCTTCATGATACCCCCAAAAAATCACTTGAACTTCTGGATCGTCTGATTGTTGAACAGGAAGATATGGCAGCTAAAAGTACCTTAGATAAAGTTGGAAAATACCTGACATTTAACCTGGGTGAAAGAGAATATGGTATTGATATCGCAAAAATAAGGGAAATTATCGGTATTGTTCCTATACGAACCATCCCCAATACACCTCGAGCTGTTCGGGGGGTTATTAATCTCAGAGGGAAAGTTATCTCTGTGGTTGATTTGCGTTTAAAATTAAATATGCCGGAAATTGAATATAATGATCGAAGTTGTATTATTGTGATAGAAATTCATGGTGAAAAAGGTCCTGAAACTATTGGTGTGGTCGTTGATACTGTTTCTGAAGTCGCAAATGTCAAAGCTGAAGATATTGAAGAACCTCCCAATGCAGGACTGGAGATGAAAACTGATCATATATTGGCAATGGCAAAAACTGCAAACAGTGCTAATGTTAAAATTCTTTTGGATATTGATAAAGTGTTGACACAGTAAGGGGCAAAAAAAATGAGTATAAAAAATATCACTGACAATTTTTATACTCAAAATAATAATTACTTTAAAGCGCTAAGACTTCTTCATTTTTTCAAACAAGATAATCTGTATGAAAAAAACGATAACAATTTTTATGTGTTTATGTCTGTTCAACCTCATCGTCAACGCTTGTACGCGTGATGATAAAAAGAATGGATGGGATATTCACTGGGAAAAATCAAAAACTGTTCCTGATCAACCACCATTTATTCCCAAAAAATCATCTGTTCAGCCAATTGAAAAAAAAGTAACTCGTCAAAAAATTGTCCCTCCCCAAAAAAAAGCCATTAAAGCACCATATTTGATTCAAACCAAATGGCATCAACATTTTCCATTTAACAAAGCACTTCCAATGATTGATGGTAATCGAGTTGTTGTGGGATGTGTTAATATTGCAATTGCTCAATTGCTTTACTATCATAAACATCCCATTCATGGTCATGGTATTGTTCATCATCAATGGCAAAATCAAACTTTTACAGCCATCATGGATCGACGATTTTATTGGAATAAAATGCCACTGATGATTACGCCTGAAACACCGAATTATTCCATTGACGAGTTGGCCGCATTAATTCGGGATATAAGTATGATCAATCAAACACAATTTGGACTTGGCCCTCATGAACAATCAGGCGCTGCTTTTGATATGAGTCGCTTTATTACGCATTTTGGTTTTTCCAGTGATATTCACCAAACGCTCTCCCAAGACCCCAATTTTTTTGATATTATTGATCAGGAATTAAATGCAAAACGTCCGGTATTAATCAGTATTAAGGGAAAACCCATTGATCATATGGCCATTGTTGATGGAAAAATTCGTCGACATGGGACCACCCTCTATCATATTAATATGGGATGGGGTGGTCAACATAATCAGTTTTATGATTTAAAAAGACCTATTGTTCTTGAATCCATTGCAAATCAACAAAGTATTGGTCAAACTTATCGATTTTCAAATCAATTAACCCTATATGCTCCAATTAAACCTTGTAAAGGGCAAACATGCACGCCAAACAATCTGGAAAAAAATGATATGATCAGTGGCAATAAAATTCGAGGCTTATTTGACAATAATACTGATGAAGATCGTTATGAAAATATTGTATTAAAAGGCGTAACCATTATTCAAGGAGACAGAGGATATGCCAATCAGGCCTTTTACATTAATCTTTATGACCGATTTCATCAACTCATGGGTTCATTTGCACCGGAAACCAAAGCCATTAAATATGATTTTGATCCAGGGATATATCATATCAGTGCAAGCCTTTGTCAGAATAACGCCCGATCCATTCATTGTTATGAATTAACACCTGACCATACCCAATATCATATTCAAATTAATACAGAGGTTATGTCTGATGACGAACAAATGAACATATTTTCAGACATTGGCCCACCTGTTTTTCAAAGTCAGTTATCTGATATCATTTTACCCAGAAATTTTAATAAACATATCATTCGCATTGATACATATCATCCAATGGGATTACCAGTGGAATTGTCAGTTGAATCTGATACCTATAGAACCGGTATTCATACACGAATGGATGATCATTTTCTTGTCATTAGCAATAGATCGCCTCAACATAATAATTCTGTTCAAATTCTTGTCACTGCTGAAACCAATGGTTTGAAAACACAGGCTGATTTTAATCTCATGTTTTCGGGGAAGCGGGTTTGGTTTGGTAAGGTTGTTGATATTCCAGGAAAATTTACTTTTCAGGATTGCCAGAATGTTCATCGGATTATTTTGGAAAGTAATTGCAGATTGACAGGCTTTAATGGATTTATGAATCAAGCCTTTTATTTTGCAGTTTATGATAAATCCGGACGTATGGTTGTTCCACCAACTGATCAACCCATTGAACAATATTTTGATCGAGGCATTTATCAGATTCGAACTGCACTTAAAATTGAATATCGGGAAGAGACCCGACTCAATAAAACCATTTCAACCAATTATTATCAATACCAGCAAGGAATGGGTGATCAATATGTCATTCATGCCTATTGTCCATATTTTACTCATGACATGAACCTGTTGTTTCAGGATAATGAAGATGCTCCACCTGTTTTTCAAAATGATTTTAACCCCATTGTTATAAGTAATCATTCTAAGGCTTTTAGTATACCTGTCAATGTGATTGATCCTGATGGTGATGAGATCAGTTTATCGGCTGGTTCTGATCATCCGGATATTGAAGTTCGGATTAAAGACAAATCATTAAACATTATTCCACATTCACCAGACATCAAAACAACAGCCATGATTGTAGTTTCAGCCACAGCCAACCAAAAACAAACCAATAAGGAATTTACCCTTTTTGTTGCTCAGCATAACATATCAATGGGAAAAAAATTTGAATTAACCGGTATGTTTGTAAACCAGGATGACACGCATCTTCATCCAGTCATTCTTTCAGGTGAATGCCGAATTTCTGGTTTTAATGGATTTAAAAACCAGGCCTTTTTTCATGAAGTTATTGATAAAAATAAAAAAAATGTTATGCCAGCATCAAATCATGAATTAATGCACTTTTTCAATGGATTTTATTATATTAAAACATCCCTTTCCGGAAACGCAAAGTATTTCCCATATATTAAGGACAAAAGTGATCAATACACCATAAAAATTTCTTGCCCTGATGCAGATCTTGATGAACGTTTTATCGAAAGTATTTTAATGTCAGTGGATTATTAAAATTAAATTGAATAATGCATTTCAAGAGGGATTGTTTACCAATGACCTCTTCTATATCATGAAGATAATCCCGAACAAGTTGAGGTGATATGGGATGATAAATCCTATGGTATTTTGGTATTTTATAGCATGGAATTATGTTGCCAATTTTTTTTAGATTTTATAAAATAAACAATAACCAATGAATATCATTGATAATTGTTTTAATGGCTGATTCATATAAATAATTGTGCTAACAAAAAAAATGGAATATTTAATACAGGCAATTTTTTATGGACTTTCTACTATCAATGTCACCGGGCCATTATTGATGAGCGAAACATCCATCATAGCGCCAAACACCCCTGTTTCTGTGTGAACCCCCTTTGTTTTCACTTTCTCCACAAAATAGAGATAAAGTTCATTGGCCATATCTGGCGGAGCAGCAGCAACAAATGAGGGTCTTCGGCCTTTTTTGCAATCACCTAAAAGCGTAAATTGAGAAACAATCAGCATTTGACCATTGATATCAAGCAATGACTGGTTCATTTTGCCATTTTTATCTTCAAAAATTCTGAGATTCACTAATTTTTCAGCAAGATAATCAGCATTTTTTTGATGATCATTTTTTGCAACCCCTAAAAGAACCATCATGCCTTCCTGGATGCTACCGGTGCAATGATTATCCACAGTTACATTGCTTTGTTTAACTCTTTGAATAACAGCAATCATATAAACTTGTACTCTTTCTGTCTGGCTTCAAATCGGCAGACCCGATCACCTGTAGCCCAGCAGTCTATTTCCTCGACATGAAAAGGATTGCCAGTATATGCTTCTAAAATGCCAGCAATAAAACCTTCATCATAGTCACACACTGTTTCATTTAACATTGGAAGTCCTGAGCAGTCTAAATCTTCTGCCACTGTCAGCACAAAAAAGTTATTCTTAAGATCGATTTTTTCAAAACGAAGGATGCCGACTCCCAAATTTTTCAAGGATTCCTGCAACATTGCTACAAAATCATTTAACTTGAGATTTTTGTCTAAAACATTCTTGCAATAATTTGAACCGGCATTTTTGCCTGACTCATATAAGATGGCAGATGCCTCTTCCGGACTATATCTTTTGATCAACACATCTCGAATGGTATATTGCATCAAACGATATACAGCAACATGAGTAGTTGTGCCTAAATTTGGACGACCAACCTCAATATCACCTAAATCAGACCATGAAAAACTCAGTTCAGATCTTGGTTCTTTAAACATTTTTTATCCTTTCTTATCCTTTTTGAGCGGAACATAATTCACCAATCATATTGTCATTGTCGACTGGTTTTTTGACAATACCATTAGCACCTTTGGTAAGAAATAACTCGATATCAACAGGATCATCATTGGCGGTGTACGCCAGAATATAAAGTTTATCATTTTCAGGATTTTTTCGGATTTCTTCAATGGATTGGATGCCATCCATAACAGGCATTAAATGATCCATCAATACATAATCATAAGTATCCTCACTAATTTTTTGAATGCTTACCAGACCATTTTCAGCTTCATCAACTATCATTTTTTGATTTTGGAGCAATTTTTTTACAATAAGTCGATTCACAGAATTATCATCCACAACCAGAATTTTTTTGTTGCTTAATGAACAGCTTGTTTGATCGTCTTCAAACGAATAATTGCCTTCATCAATAATTTGATGAAGAATTGTTTCTGATAATGGTTTTGGGGCTATCATCGAAAAAAGACCTGGATTAATACCATGTGTTAATTCTGTTGTATTATTTGAAAAAGCAACCAATCTCATTTTTTTCAGGTAAGGATTTGATTTGATTTTTTCAGCCAGTTCAATCCCATTTAAATCTGGCATATCAATATCCAGTAAAGCAAGCGTAAAAGGCTTGTTTTGCTTTAAGTGATCCAACAAAGTAGACATCACGTTTGTGCTGTTACTACAAACTGAAAAAGATACTTTTTTCTTGCGTAGTTGATGCGATATGATTTCAAGAACATTTGGATTGTCATCCACAACCAGAATATGACACTTTTTATGACTGGATATATCCTGATAATCTTTTATAAAGCATTCTTTCAGCCCGATATCAAAGTAAAATTCTGTCCCTTCTCCCAACTTGCTTTTAATATGAATGTTGCCCCCCATTAACTCAACAATTTCTTTTGAGATAGATAAACCTAAGCCTGTTCCACCATACTTAGATGAAATGCTGCTATTTTCCTGGGAAAAAGGTTTAAATAATTTTGAAATATTTTCTTCAGCAATACCTATCCCGGTATCTTTTATTGAGAATCGAATTTTATAATGACTTTCTTTCTGAGATATATTGGTAATCTTAAATGTAATAGAGCCCTCTTGAGTAAATTTAGCTGCATTTCCCAATAAATTGATTAAAATCTGTTTTAATCGATTGGGATCGCCATAAAAGCTTTGTGGAATATCCGGAGCACATTCAAAAATATAACGTGTATTTGATGACAGTTTTGGTTTAATCAGTTGACCAATATCAGTGCCCAATGTTTCTAAAGAAAAAGGAACAGATTCTAATTCCATTTTATGTTTTTCAAGTTTAGCCATATCCAAGATATTATTGATCAAATTGAGAAGATATTCACAATTACGTTTAATGGTCTGAATATACTCTTGAGAATGTTCGGGAAGGTCATTTTCCAATAGAATGTCAGAAAATCCCATCACAGCGCCAATTGGCGTTCGAATGTCATGTACCATAACATTCAGGTAATTATTTTTTAATTCTGCCAAATGTTTAAATTTTTCAACTTCGAGCAATAACTGGTCTTGAGATTCTTTTAGTGCATTGGTCATTGTATTAAATGCTGTAGAAAAATCCCCCATAAAATCAACTTGCTGATCAAAGTCACCCATTGCAATTTGTTGGGTTTGCCAGGTTAAATGACTGAGACTTGAGTGAAGTTGCTTAAAGGGTGATGCTAAAAAATTGTCTTTTGGGATGCTTACATCAAGTTTTCCTGAAGCCAATGGAACAATTGAGCTTTTGATCCCATCAAATTGACCAATAAGCTGATTAACCATTTCTGATAATTGACGTATTTCATCATCATTATCATTGTTGCAGATTATTGTGTTTGGTACTTGCCCTTTTAATAAGTAATAAACAGCTTCTGTAATACGATCAATTCGTTTGATTTCTTCTTGATTCAATATTAAAAACACCTTTTACTTGTTGTTCAAGTTTTATACTATAATTTTAGTAAAATCTGATTATATTGTTCACATATGGACGAACAAGGACATGCTCAGACTCACACTTCAGGATATTTTTAAAACAAACGTTGGATATCATAAAAAAAATAATTAAACCATATTTCAAAAAAACTGTAAAGAATGAATCCAAAAATCTTATACGCTTAAAGAACCTTATGTTCGCCCTCGAACAATTGTTCGCAAACGTTTTTAGTTCGAGGGCGAACATAAGGTTCGCCCCTACATTGTGATCAC
>Ga0272440_1002302_pt1 | contig 15008 bp, 11 predicted proteins | sample SSMMMBAug17_FD_192440 | JGI IMG/M metagenome (GOLD analysis project Ga0272440, IMG submission 192440) | Marine sediment archaeal communities from Little Sippewissett salt marsh, Falmouth, MA, United States - SSM-MMB-Aug17 | ecosystem: Environmental > Aquatic > Marine > Wetlands > Sediment ... | reverse complement strand
TCTAAAAAATATTGCAGATTGGCTTTCAGTTTCTGAAGGTGTGAATGCCTGCATAGATATGCCAGCCACGATAAAAGAATCTTTATAATCAGTTTTGATACGTTCTATACTTTGTCGAATCGTCCATGTTTTGCCAGTTTGTCTGGGAGACCAGATAGTAAAAAAGTGGCCGCCTTCTTCAGGAATTCCAAGCAATTGATTTGTACAATTGTCAACAATTGAATTACGTTCAACGCAAAAATGGTGATCACTGTTTACTGGACCATAAGAATGAAATTGTCGCATATATGCCTCCTTATGCAGTTAAGGAATACTGAAAATAAGTTCCCCATTTGAAAAAATGTTCATCGGGGTTTTTGTTCTGTAGAGACGTAGCATGCTACGTCTCTACGTGCCAAACGATTATATGTTAAAGATAAAAGGGAAATTTATTTTTCAAGTATTCCTAAGAAGTGTCATTTATCATTATTGTTTCTTTTTCGTTGACTTTGAGTTGAAAAAATAACGTAACAAACATTTGACAATAATAATATAATACCATAAATGAATTGAGGGCACAATAAGATTGTGTTCACTCTTGAATAAGATTTTTGGATGAGCCTCAAAAGGCGAACATAAGGGGCGTCCTGGCTGATGAGAAACAATCTAAAGAGAGTTAAATCTCAATCATGTGCATCAACAGTTCCATTCTCCAGATTTTAAGATAATATTTTTGGAGGAGTTATTTTTTTTGGGATATTATAAATAATATAAGGTCTTATGATGAAATCAACTTTAATACCAGTTTTTCCCATAAAAAGATTGACAGATATCATAGTTTCAGGACTATTAATCCTTTGTTGTCTGCCAGTTTTTTTTATGATTATTCTGGTCATGAGTATCAACATGCTGCTATGTCCAGACGATCGCGGGCCAATTTTTTTTCGTGAAAAACGTATATCACGTGGAGAACCATTTTATATATTAAAATTTCGAATGGTCAAACAATATCTGGCTGAGCAGGCGCATCAAACCAATACCTGCATTCGAGACTTTGAAAATGATTTGATGCAATTAACATGGACTGGCCGAAATTTATTGAAAAACAGATACCTGGATGAACTCCCGCAGCTTTTCAATATCTTTAAAGGAGATATGAGTCTTGTTGGCCCGCGACCATTAGTTATTCCTTTGGTTGAAGACCAGGTAAAAAAAGGCATCACATTCAGAAACCAGATTATCGCTGGTTGGACCAGTATTGGGCAGATTCAATACAAGGGTATCATCATTAATAAATCGTGTAATCGCGAAGATCTGGATCAACAATATGTAGATTTTTGCCTGCATCACAATCAATGGCGCATCTGGCGTTTTGATATGTGGGTATTGTTTCGAACCTTTCGCGTTTTGCGTGAAGGCAAAGGTATTTAACCGCTGCAATAAAGAAATTATGAATAGTCAACCAGGCATTAATATTCTTGATATTACAATACACACCACTTGTTTGAACAGGACAATTCAAACTATTTCACGATGGATTTATAATAATCAGCAGCATTATGTATGTGTGCGAGATGTTCATGGCATTATACGATGTCAGAAAGACCCTTTTCTGAGAAATATTCATCAACACAGTGGGTTGACTGTTCCTGATGGCATGCCCCTTGTCTGGATTGGGCGAATGATGGGATATAATCAGATGGGAAGAGTCTATGGCCCTGATTTGATGAAATTATTGTGCCAAATCTCTGTCAAAAAAGGGTTTACGCATTGTTTGTATGGCGGAAAAACAATTGCCCAGGTTCAGGCTTTAAAAAAATTTCTGGAAAAAGAATATAAAGGGATTCAAATTAATGGTGCTTTTTGTCCACCATTTTCTTCATTTGTTACATTTGATGATAATCAATTGCTTTCTCATCTGAATTCAAATAAAATTGATATTTTGTGGATTGGCGTGGGAACTCCCAGGCAGGAATATATTATGGCGCATTTGAAAAAACATACCCATACAAATGTAATCATTGGTGTGGGGGCAGCTTTTGATATTCTTTTAAATATTCAACCTGATGCACCAGATTGGATCAAATTCGCTGGTTTGCAATGGCTTTTTCGGGCTTTACAGAATCCCAAACGATTAGGAAAACGCTATTTGAAAGTGGTTCCTTCATTTATTCTTTTGATATTACGACAATGGTTAAGAACCAAAGGCAAATAAGAAGAATTCATGAAACATACTTTGATTCATTATATACTTGTAATAATTTACATGGTAATTGATTTGATCGTTACCAACGCTATGATCATTGGCGCGTATCTGATATATCGATTCCTTTCTATTGGAAAAGAAGTGGTTTACACAACACCCGAACTGATCATTGCCAGTTTGACATCATCAGGATTGATTGTAATTACGCTCCAAATGGTTCATGCATATGACAATGAGTCCAGTTTTTTAAACATGAAAGAGATTGAACGTGTTGTCAAAGGGGTGACATTCGGATTCTTAATTATTGGTATGGTTCTTGTTTTGGGACGATTTCTGATCTCAAGGTATGTCTTTGTGTTTTCTTATATTCTCACCATGATTGCTTTAACAGGCATAAAAATGGTGTGCTTTCATATTTTATCTACAGACCCCTGGATAAAAACATTACAAAAAAATGTCCTTATTTATGGTGCAGATCCAGTGGGGGAAAATCTATACAGGGCATTGGTTAATTCGCCGCGTTTGCGAATTGCGCCTGTTGGATTTATTGATGATCGCCCGGAAACAAAAGGCAAAATATTTAAAGAAAATGGCTTTCACACAAATCAGTCTATTCAAGTTTTGGGCAATTATGCAGATATTTTGCATATCATACAGACCTATGATATCTCCGCCATTTATGTCAGCGCATATCATTTATCTACAAATAAATTAAAACAGCTTTTGTTAGATCTGAATCAATACCCGGTTCAAATTTTTCTGGTGCCTGATTATCAGGGGATTGTTTCGGCAAATGTCAAGATAGACAGAATTGATGATATTCCGATAATTTCAAATTTTTCAAACCCACAAAATACCTATTTGTGGTTGAAACGATGCATGGATCTTTGTCTGGGAATTTTTCTTTCTATCATTTTTATCGTTTTATTACCGATTATCAGCCTGTTAATCAAACGTGATTCAAAAGGGCCGATATTTTTTCGTCAGATTCGGGTAGGAAAGAACAATCGTCATTTTTATATCTATAAATTTCGGACGATGACATGTGATGTCAACCCTTATGAGATAAAACCTGAAAGCAGTTATGACAGGCGCATCACAAAAACAGGCCGATGGCTTCGGAGGACAAGCCTTGATGAACTGCCACAAATTTTGAATGTATTAAAAGGCGATATGTCTTTTATCGGGCCAAGACCCGAAATGCCATTTATTGTTAATTCATACACTGATGAACAAATGAATCGATTAAAGGTCAAGCCTGGAATTACTGGTTTATGGCAGTTGGCAGGGGATAGAGATAAACCCATTCATGAACATATTGCCTATGACAATTATTACATTCAAAACATGTCTTTCTTTTTAGATATTGCGATTTTAATCAATACGTTATTTTATGCGTGTAAAGGACGATAATCGTGGCCCCTGAGTACCTTCCCAGATAGAAATATAACTTTAAAGCAATATTCTCTTGAAAATATATCTTTAAAATTATATATTAAGGCATGCGCTGAAAATAACGTCCCCATTTATTGATATTGTGCATTTTGAGATAAATGTACTGTAGAGACGTAGCGTGCTACGTCTCTACACGACCTTATTATTTTGGACGATCAAGAAAATTGAGCATGTTATTTTTAAAGATTTCCTTACTTCATCAGAAGGACTTGTTATGAATAATCTTTATAAACAAATACGAAAGCGTCGAAAACAATTGGGTATCAGTCAAAAAGATATGGAAATGTTAATAGGCATGAAACAGACGCAATATCATCGGATTGAAACAGGCGAAAATGTCAAAATTAAAACTTTGGAACGAATATTAAAAGTATTAAAACTTAAAATGATCCTCATTCCACAGGAAAAACAAGATAGAATTCTTCCATTACTGACTGATGAAGAAAGTCAAACGCTTGATCAACCTCTGTCACTTTTAGAAAGATTTCAGGTAATTGATGATGAATAATCAAGCAGAAATAGTACGTGTTTTAGAAATCAAACTATCTGATGTACGCGTAGGCTTTCTTGCGGGTTATAACGATGGAAAAAACATATTTACTTTTGCTCATGAGTATATCAACCTTGAAAAAGAGAATCGCCCCACATTGTCTTTAAAGTATTATGATCAACCCATAAATGTCTTTAGAAAACCTTTAATAAGCCGCGTAAAACTTCCACCGCTATTTTCAAATTTATTGCCAGAAGGGGAATTAAGGGATTATTTTGTCAGATATTTAAAAATTGATTCAGATCATGATTTTGCAATGCTTTCATTATTAGGAAGAGATCTGCCAGGTGCAATAACAGCAAGAGAAATGGCTAAAAACGATGTACCACCATATGCCATTAATTATCGTGCGCAAATTCCTGATCAAATCATTACAGCCAGAAACAATGTGGCCAATAATTTCTCTCTATCAGGTGTGTTAATGAAATTCTCAATGTTTGAAAAAAATGGGGAATTTTTTATCACAAAAAGTAAAAACATTGGAAATTGGATCATAAAGATTCCATCAACGCGATTTCAACATGTTCCTTTCAATGAATACGCATGCATGCAATTCGCAAAATCCGCTGGCATTGATGTGCCAGAAATTCGTCTGATTAAATTAAGCAATATTAAAGGCATACCAGATATTTTAATGCCTGATGAAAGATTTGCATATGCCATAAAACGCTTTGACAGAGATCAAAAAAAACGTATTCACTCAGAAGATTTTGCTCAGATTTATGACTTTTATCCAGCACAAAAATATAAAGGGACAAATTATGAAACAATGGCCAGAACGATCTATAATGTATTTCCAGACGCAATTAATGATATTCAGGAATTTGCTGCCAGGCTGGTTGTAAACATAATGATTGGTAATGGTGATGCACACCTGAAAAACTGGAGCATTATTTATCCTGATGCCATCCATCCGCATCTCTCCCCTGCTTATGATATTGTTTTTACCCGTGCATATATTGAAAATGATGATTCAATTGCTTTAAACCTTGGCAAGGAAAAAAAAACGATTGCTTTGTCTCTTGATCATTTTAAAAAACTGGCTAAAAGAGCGGATTTTGACTGGAATATTATCAAAAAAAGAGTGCTTGAAACGATTCAGCGCGCAAGAGACAACTGGCCAACAGTCTTATATGATTTACCAATGCATGATTTACACAAACAAAAGCTGAAGCAGTATTGGAAAACGTTGACACCGGACTTCAGAATTGTAATCTGAAATAGAAACAGGGTCGCACTAAGGGCTTTTAAGCATCCCAGGCAATTATTCCTAAGGAGGTGCAATGGGGTCAAACCTTGAATTGTGAATTATTTAATTCGGTGCAATGGTTAAAGCTTATCAGGCTATTGGCCATTATCAAAAAGCCACTGATCTGTTACAAAGCATTTACATACAAATTCAGAAAAGCGGATCACCGAAAGATCTGGCAATTATGTAGATATTGAAATGCATACAAATATATGATAATATCTACGCCATTTATATCAGTGCATATAATATTATACCCAATTTCAGATTTTTCTGATGACAGATTATTTAATGTGTGTAAAGGACGATAAGTGCTAAAAATATGTCAATTCAAAAAAAAATACATGTCAGAGAACCTTCAAAAGGTTGGACAAAACTCAATTTATCCGAGGTTTGGGAATATCGTGAATTGCTGTTTATTCTGGCATGGCGTGATATGTCTATTCGATACAAACAAACTTTTTTGGGCGGTTTATGGGCGATAATTCAACCCTTTGTCACAATGATTATTTTTTCGGTCGTATTTGGAAAACTGGCAAAAATACCATCTGATGATATCCCTTACCCTATATTCAGCTATACAGCGCTTGTTCCCTGGGCCTTTTTTGTAAATGCTTTAAACAAATCCAGTTTAAGCCTGCTCAGCAATACCAATTTAATTAACAAAGTATATTTTCCACGTTTGGTATTGCCAATTTCAGCAGTAATCGTTGGTACAATTGATTTTTTCGTGGCTTTTTTTATGCTGCTTCTAATGATGTTGTATTTTGGTATTTTTCCCAAAATGGCAATCATATTTTTACCTTTTTTTATTCTACTGACATTAGTCACGTCATTGGGTATTGGAATCTGGATTGCAACCTTGAATGTCAAATTTTATGATCTTCAAAACGCCCTGCCTTTTATCATACAGGCCTGGATGTTTGCCACACCAATCGCCTATCCCAGCAGTCTACTTCAAGAACCCTGGCGGAGCATTTATGGATTAAATCCAATGGCTGGTGTTGTTGAGGGGTTCAGATGGGCCTTGCTTGGTACACATACATCACCTGGTGGTATTATGATTGTTTCTGCCATAACCGCCTTCGTTATTCTTATAGCAGGAATGTTTTATTTTAAACGTGTTGAACCAACCTTTGCAGACTTTTTATAAAGGATAAGCATGAATAATGTTCCCATCAAATTGGAAAAGATTGGTAAACGCTATCAAATAAAAAAAGGGCAAAGATATGGAACCCTTAAAGAAGCAATCAACCGAATCATTAACCCTTTTCAATACCCAAAAAAAAGACACACTGATTCAATAGATAAAGAAAAAATTGATACCATTTGGGCATTGAAAGACATTTCATTTGATATCAATCAAGGAGAAATTGTTGGGCTGGTTGGCAGAAATGGCGCGGGGAAAAGTACTTTGTTAAAAATAATTGCAGGAATTACCACGCCGACTTGTGGTAAAGCAATTATTGAAGGTAAAATCGGATGTTTGTTGGAGGTCGGTGCAGGCTTTCATCCCTTTTTATCTGGTCGAGAAAATGTTTTTCTCAGCGGTTCTATACTGGGCTTATCACGCGCTGAAATCAAACATAAATTTGATGAAATCGTTGCTTTTGCTGAAGTGGAACCTTTTATTGATACACAGGTGAAATATTATTCCAGCGGCATGTATGCGCGATTGGCATTTGCAGTCGCAGCGCATATGGTGGTTGATATTCTGATCATTGATGAAGTCCTTTCAGTGGGAGATATCGCATTTCAAAAAAAATGTCTGGGTAAAATTGATGAAGTTGCCAATGATGGCCGAACTGTGCTTTTTGTCAGTCATAATATGGCATCAGTTCAGCGTTTGTGCAGCAGAGGATTATTGTTTCATCATGGCAAAATACTCATGGATGAAAACATTGATTCAATTGTATCCCAATATTTAAACAATTTCTGTAATATTCCATCAAGTAGGTCATGGCATGATTCCGATGCACCGGGTGATGCATTTGTCAGGTTACGTTCTATCAGAATTATCAATGCAAATGATGACAATGTTCAAACGATAGCGATAAAAGAATCTGTCAGGATTGAGATTAAATATCATATTCAAAATATTGACCACCAGCCTGTCGTCATTTTACATTTTATTAATGAACAATGGCTGCACTTGTTCAGCACACATGATTTTTATCACAAATCGGCATTATTAAACAAATCAACGCATAAAGATTGCGAAATTTGTGAAACATGCCGAATCCCAAAAGAATTATTCAACCAGGGACGAATATATATTCATATAGAAATCAACAGTCTTTTTCCTAAAAAAAATCATGTAAACCTGAAGGAAGCTGTTTCTTTTGAGGTGATTGATCAAAGGCGGCTGGAAGATATGAAAGGCCCCTTTGGTGCAAGTTGGCCGGGAGTGATTCGACCCGCCTTAACGTGGGAGATAAGGAACTGATATGAAAAAAGGAAAAAATGTTTTTATGTCATATAAAAAAACAATCTTATCGTTATTGATCGGTGTTTTGCTGTTCATATCGTTTTTGACAGCAGCCCCATACATTGCTGAAATTAAGCTCATAGATTCGCTTCATTCGTTAACACAAAGAACAGTACTATTAGATGATATTGATTTTAATCCTTTCACGCTTGAATTGCGTGTGGAAAAATTTCAAATGCTTGAAAAAAACGCAACACATGCATTTATTACATTTGATGAGTTATATTTAAACGCATCGTGGAAATCATTATTTCAACTGGGGATTATCATTGATGAATTGTATCTGAAACACCCTTATGTTCATGGTGTAATGTTTGCAGAAAATCAATATAACTGTTCAGATTTAATACCAAAACCTGTCAATCCACCGCCTGAAACAACTAAGCCGGTTGAAAAAAGTCTACCTGTAAAATTTGACCAACTTCCTGTTTCTTTTAATTTAAAACATTTCGAGATTATTGATGGCGCTTTGGACTTTATTGACAAACCAAAGGATATACAACATCAATTGAAACAATTCAATCTTAGCATGTATCACCTGTCGAACATCACAAATGCAACAGATACAACTGCGAACATCATGATGAATTTGCTATTGAATGAACTTTCAATGGATATTTATATGCGAGCCAATATTTTTCAAGAAACACCAAAAGTAAAAATGATTATCAAGTGCGCAAAAGGTGATCTTGCTTTTTATCAACCCTATATCAGCAGCATAATTGATTGGGAATTGGCTCAAGGTATTCTCGAAACAAAGATCGGCCTGACATTAGAATTAAAAGAAGGTATTCCAGATATTAACGTTCATGGACATTTTGCGATCAATAACTTTCGTTTAAATGACACTACCAAAAAACCCCTGATCAATTTTCCATTGCTGGAAATAGATTTCAAAAGTAAACCCCTTCAATCGAATGTCCATATATCATCGGTAAAATTGATTCAACCCGACATTCAGGTAACCCGACGCAAGAATAAATCATTGAACGTGATACCGGTCATAAAAAATCAACCAGATGGTCAACATAAGAATAATAAGAAAATGTTGAAAATTAAAGCTGAAAAAAAGCCTCTGGCTGATATTCAAATTGAAAAGGTGATCATTGAAAAAGGACATATATCGGTTAAAGATAATTCCGGAAAAAAACCTTTTCAAACAGAAATACAAAACATGCAATTAAAGCTTGCAAAAATCAATCTGACGAATCTGGTTATTCCATCAATTCAATTCAAAACCGATATACTTCCACATGGAAAAATTGATATGAATGGATCATTGGATCTGAAACCAATGAAATGGATAGGAAAGGTGAATATCAATGATCTGGATTTATCCATGATTCAACCTTATTTAGAACCTTTCCTTAATGGACATCTTGAAAGTGGACGTCTTTTTATGCAGGTAGATTCTTTGTTTCATCAGAAAAAAAACATCCCTCATGCTGAACTATCAGGTACAGTTGCATTGAATCATTTGGTCTTGAGAGAACCTGTGAAAAAAAATGAATTTTTGGTATGGGAGCAATTTCAAATTAAGCAATTTAATTGCGGTCTTTTTCCGCATTATGTTGATATTGATGAAATTAGAATACGTAAGTTAGAGGCCCCAGTTTTTCTTCAAGCCGATGGTCATTTAAACTGGTTGTCTTTAATGAAAAAGCAGTCCCCTGATGATATTCTATCCGAATCCCAAGAAATAACCCAAACAACATTGGAAAGTGATGCAAAAACAACACATCCATCTCAAGCATCCCCTTTTGAGCGATTGATTGTAAAAAAAGTCGTGTTGGAAGACAGTAGCATTCGTTTTGTTGATTTAACAATAACGCCTGCTTTTCAAGCGCGGATGTCACAACTTAATGGACAAGTTTTGGGATTTGATCAAGATGAATCCAAGTCAATGGATTTTGTTTTGAATGGCGCCTTGAATGATTTATCTCGCTTGAAAATTGTTGGACGCCTGACCCCTTTTCAAAAGCCCTTGTCCTTGAAAGTTGATGTTCGATTTGATGGGATTGAAGTGCCTGTTTTTACGCCATATACCAGTCATTATATTGGTTATCCAGTTGATAAAGGACAGTTAACACTGAACCTGGATTATATTGTTGAAGGAAATCAACTGATTTCAACCAACAAGGTAATGATCAATCAATTGGAACTGGGCGAAAAAAATGAAAAAGCGCAAATCCCTTCTCTTCCCTTAAAATTTGCCTTAGCCCTTTTAAAAGACAGGGAAGGCAAAATTAATATTGATATTCCTGTTAAGGGGAACCTTGATTCTCTTAATTTTTCGCTGAAAAATCTTATCTTTAAAACATTACAAAATCTTTTGGAACGTATGGTGACATCACCATTTTCATTTTTAAGTAGTTGGTACGGCTATAGTGAAGATATAAAATATCTTGAATTTGAATATGGTAAATCTGATTTGAGTCGGCATGAACTGAAAAATATCGAACAAATTGCAACAATGATGACTGATCGGCCATTGTTAAAATTACACATATTTTCTCACTTAAATGCAACTGAAGAACAAAAAGCACTAAAACGCATTCAACTCAGAAAAGAGATGGAATTGCTTAAATTTAAAGATCAGGCATCATTATCAGAAACTAAAAGAAATCTTGAACAAACAAAACTAACTGAAGAAGATTATGATTTATATTTGATCCAATTTTATCAAACGTATTTCAAAGTCATGCCAGCATTAGAATTTCAAAATCGTGTCTCGTTAGAGCCAACTGTTTTGTCAATGATAAATATTGCAATTGAAGACCTACATGCTTTGGCCTTAAAACGTATGGTGATGGTCAGAAATACTTTGGTTGATCAGTATAAAATTGCACCAGAGCGTATTTTTATTCAGGAAAAAAAGCTGGCATCTAAAGAACTGAAAAATAGTAAAAAAAGTCAAGTATTACTGGAATTGCAATGAGTGGGGCAAACAAATTCTGCTACACGATATTTATCTCAAAACAAACAATATCAATAAAGGGGATGTTATTTTCAGCGCATTTCTTAATGCGCTCCCCCTACATTTAACATCCCCTCAATAAAAGGATCAATCACCCCATCAAGCACGTTGGTCACATTACCAATATCCAAATTAATCCGATGATCTTTAACCATCTGATATGGATGAAGCACATAAGATCGAATTTGATTGCCCCATGCAATATCATCCTTGGTACTATGAATGGCGTTCATTTCGTCAACCTGCTTTTGTTTTTCCTGTTGATAAATTCTTGACTTTAAAACCTTGAGCGCAATTTCCTTGTTCCGATGCTGGGATTTTTCCTGCTGGCATTGGACCACTATACCAGTGGGAATATGGGTTACACGCACAGCACTACTTGTCTTGTTTACATGCTGCCCTCCTGCACCACTGGCGCGAAAGACATCAATTCGCAAATCTTTTTCCTCAATATCCACGACTATTTCCTGGGAAAGCTCAGGAAAAACAAATACTGATGCAAATGATGTATGACGTTTACCATTTGCATTGAATGGTGATATCCTGACCAGTCGATGAATGCCAGTTTCAGATTTCAGATATCCATAAACATACTTGCCATTGGCTGAAAATGTAACATTTTTTATGCCAGCCTCATCACCGGGTTGCAAGTCAATAATTTGGCTTTTGTATCCATTTCGTTCCACCCATCTTGAGTACATACGAAACAGAATTTCCACCCAATCTTGCGCATCAGTTCCACCAGCACCGGCATTAATTGATATTATTGCATTGTTTTCATCATTTTCTCCAGAGAGCTTTTGTGAAATTGAAAATTTTGAAATCTGTTTTTCCAATGACACGAGGTCTTTTTGAATATCAGTCAGCGTACCGATATCATCCTCCTCGCTGGCCATTTCAAGTAATAATTTATTATCTTCAATTTCCTGGGTCAATGTTTCCCATTCTGAGATAGTTGATGTCAACTGTGTACGTTCTTTAAGGATATTGGCAGACTGTTCTCGTTCGCCCCAAAAGCCTTCTTTACTGATAATCTGCTCAATTTCTTCCAATCGTTCTTGCTTGTGAGCGAGGTCAAAGACAACCTCTTAAATTTTGTAGTTCATCGCTTAATTGTCCAATTCTGGTTTTTATTTCTCCAAACATTTATTGCTCCTTTATAAAATAAATTGTTTTTTGGAATACTCGGAAAATAATATGCACATTTTTCTTGATCGTCCAAAAAAATAAGGTCGTGTAGAGACGTAGCATGCTACGTCTCTACAGTACAATTACCTCAAAACGAACAATATCAATAATGGGGAAGTTATTTTCAGAGAATTCCTTTGCATCAAATTTTATAAACTTTGGTCGAGAATGAAATACAATTAGTTGATTACCCCTGAACTTTATGAACTTAGGTCAAGTATGATTATTGAATAAGAGGATTATAACATAAATTTGCAATTAAGTAACCCAATAATTATCATAAAAATGGCATGGTTTTTGTTTTAATTGTATATTTATATGGCAGAAATAAAAAAAGGACAATTTATGAAAGCATGCTATCTATTTGTATTTTCAATATTTTCTATAAGCATTATTCAAATATCATGTGCGTATGATGTGGCTGAATCACTGGAAGGCGTTCAATTACACGGGTTTATCTCACAAGGCTTTGTCTTTAGCAAAACGCATAATTTCTTATTTGATGATATAAATCATGGCTCGTTTGAATTTAATGAACTGGGCGTTACAGTTTCCAAACAAATCAATGATAATCTTCATTTGGGGATTCAGTTTATTTCTCGTGATCAGGGGGATATTGGAAACAATGATCTTGTTGTAGACTGGGCTTATGCAGACTATCATCTAAATGATTCTTTAGGCGCTCGCGTTGGAAAACTCAAGATGTCACTTGGATTATACAATGAAACACGAGATATTGATATTTTAAGAACCTGCATTTTTTTACCGCAAAGCGCATATTTAGAATATTATCGAGATGTTCTCAGCGGACTTCATGGAATAGGCTTATATGGCAGCCTTCCATTTGACTGGGGGAGCGATATCACGTATCAAATCCAGACAGGCACGCTCAAAATAGATAGTAATGGAGGTGTTACCACTCTGCTCAACAATGAGGTCAATATTGACAGCAATCCTTTGTTGAATATTGATTCTTATTCCATACATAATTGTGTAAATGGCATTATAATTTTTAGTCCATATCCAGGACTCCGATTGTCATCCAGCTTTATACGAACCAGCACTCAAGTTGATGCCACGCTGAATCATGATTTATCACGAATTTTTGCTGATGAATATGCATATGCACAATTGTACTACAAAGGATTGATTGATCCTGCCACAGCCATTCAAGAAAAAATTGAAAAAGGGACGCTTGCTATGTTTTCGGGTTATCCACTTGAGGCAGAAGTCGATGATGTCCTGGCTTATATGCACTCAATTGAATTTAGTATGGATCGCCTGCTTATCATGCTTGAATATTATCATTACACATACCGCATTTTTATTGAAATCCCCGAAACCCTCACGCTTTCCAACGATGATTTCTTTACTGAAGGTTACTACGCCAATGTCATTTATCGTTTCAATGATTTTTTGGAAACAGGTCTTTATTACTCATGCCTTTTTGACAATGGATGGGATAAATCTGGTGATCGTTTTGAAAAGATCGGAGAAAATCGTTATCAAACCTTTTTGAAAGATTTATCCTTGTCAGTTCGTTTTGATATCAATCAAAACTGGACATTTAAGATTGAAAATCACTGGATGGATGGTACTGCCTTTTTAATGGAAATTAACAATCCTGGAAAACGACACGATCTGGGACGTTATTGGCATATGTTTGCAGCGAAAATGACATTTCATTTTTAAAGGTAATTATTTGAAATTTAAATTAAAAGTTGGAACAAAGCGTCTCTTTTTTTCTCAAATAGATTGAAAAGTGCTTTCGCACAATCTTTACAATAATAAATACCAATATTTTTTTTGATTTCATCAAGTGCTTTTTGTACGCCTAATGCAGGTCGGTAAGGTCGGTGTGATGACATGGCTTCAACCACATCCGCAATGGCAATAATTTTGGCATCCAAAAGAATATCCTTATCAGTTAAGCCTTCAGGATAGCCAGAACCATCCAAACGCTCATGATGTTGATGAATCGTTTTTGCAATAGGCCAAGGAAATTGGATAAATTTTAAAATATCATATCCAATGGTTGGATGCTTCCGAATGACTGCCATCTCTTCTTTATCAAGTCGCGTGGGTTTTGATAAAAATTCCGCAGGGACATAAATTTTGCCAATATCGTGTAATTGGCCTGCAAATCGAATGGCAGTCACCTCTTCTTCAGACAAACGCATTTCCTGAGCAATCAATGCCGAAATAACAGATACACGCTTCTGATGTCCCGAAGTATAGGGGTCTCTTTTCTCAGTTAAAATAGATAGGGATTCTACAATATCTTCCAGGGTTGATCGAAGCTGGGCATTGCTTTTTTCCAATTCTTTGGTACGTTTATGAACCTTATCTTCCAGATGCTTTTTATAACTTTCATTTTCCCTGAGCAATCTTGCACGTTCAAGAGAACGACTGACAGCATGATCCAAAACAGCCATGTCCTGAATGGGTTTACTGATATAGTCCCATGCCCCTTTACGAATGGCATCAATGGCATCCTGAAGAATACCGGTTCCAGAAACCATAATGATCGGTATTTGAGGTGCTTCTTTACTGATAATGGATAAAACATCCAGTCCATCCATCTCTGGCATACGTAAATCGACAAGAATCAAATCTGGTTTTTCTGAACGAAAAACGTCAAGCCCAATTTTTCCATTTTCAGCCTGAACAACAGCATAACCATTATCTTCCAGATAATCAGTTATAATCTCTCGAATGAGATATTCATCGTCAATGGTTAATACTTTAATTTTTTCTTTTGAAGACATTGATCATGTCCTTGTAGAAGGTTATTAAGGAATGCTTTGAAAATAACTTCCCATTTATTGATATTGTTCGTTTTGAGGTAATTGTACTGTAGAGACGTAGCATGCTACGTCTCTACACGACCTTATTTTTTTGTACGATCATGAAAAA
>Ga0272440_1002301_pt1 | contig 15010 bp, 12 predicted proteins | sample SSMMMBAug17_FD_192440 | JGI IMG/M metagenome (GOLD analysis project Ga0272440, IMG submission 192440) | Marine sediment archaeal communities from Little Sippewissett salt marsh, Falmouth, MA, United States - SSM-MMB-Aug17 | ecosystem: Environmental > Aquatic > Marine > Wetlands > Sediment ... | reverse complement strand
TTTTTCGAATTAATAATGATAAAATATGTTTATCGTTGGGATCAAAACAAAATCCTGTTTGTCCCTCATTGATTATCTCGGTAGCGCATCCGGCTTTTGAGGAGACAATGACTGGCAATCCATAATATAAAGCTTCTTCAACCACCAAGCCCCATGGTTCACTAATCGAAGGCAGTAAAAAAACATCATGCGATAAATAAACTTTTGCTATTTCGGAATGGTTTACATGAGAGACAAAATGAATATTTGGGCCTGCTATTTTTTGCAATTCCTTTTTAAGAGGCCCATTTCCAACTATTGAAAGACGACAATCTTTATTTTGATTAAAAATATCAATCAGTAGTTTGATATTCTTTTCAGGGGAAAGTCGGCCAACATATAAGAATGATGCATCAAATTTTTTTTCATTTTTTAAACCACCTGTTCTCATAAAAAGGCCAACACCTTTGGTCATGTAATACTTACCTTTAAAACCCAACTTGATCAATAATCTTTGATGTAATTTTCCTGATGGAAAAGCAAGGCTGATTCTTAAGATAAAAATTTTTTTAAGCGCATATAATAACCCTTTTATACGGCTTTCGGCAATTGTAGATTCAAGCACCAAGGTATTATATTTCTTTTTGTTCATAAATACCGTAATCCAGAATTCAAGCAAATCCCATCCATTGACAACAACTCTTTTGAATTTCAATTTGAGTAACAATCTGATAAGTTTCCAAATATTGGATATAACTGGACGTGATTCAAAATTTCCATCGTACAATATGACATGATCAAACAGTGTGTCTTTTTGTGTAAAATCCGATGTTCGTTGTGTTGAAGATGAGCTTACAAAAATAACGAATACGTTAAGTTTTTTTGATAACTCGTTATATAGATTAACTTTATAAAAAGAAGGTATATGCGTAATAAAGATATAATCATAGCATTGCTTCATATATATTTTTCCTATTATATTATTTCTAATTATATTTGATTGTTACTTATATTTAATTGTTACTTATATTTTTTTAATTATTCTTTTTGTATAACATTGATTTTATATTATATTTTAATAAAATATAATGATGTATCATAAAAAGGAGAAAACTCGGTGCAACTTTATTTTTATGTTTGATCAAGTTATATTCATCAAATATTTCCAAAGTTCTGTTTGTACCGATTCCGCCTTCCCGCCAGCAAGAAACGATCAAATCTTTCATAACAACTTTTGGAAAAGTTTTGTACGCTCTAAGTAGCAATTCGTAATCCATAGACAATTTAATATGTTTATCAAACAAGCCATATTGATAAAAAAAAGTTTGATTTGTAAACAAAGCCTGATGCGGAAGAGACATCCGAAAAAGAAGAGAGTATTTATTAAAAACTGAAGGCGTAATCCACTGTATTTTTGAACCTGATTTTTCAACTCTTTGAATTCTTCCACAAATGAGCATGTCTTGTTTTGGATTGATTCCTTGCATCATCATGCTAATAACTGAGTTATTATACAAATAGTCGTCAGCACCTTGAAAGTTTATGTACTGACCACTTGAAAGAGAAACGCCTTTGTTAAACGCATCACTAATGCCATCATCCGGAGCACTACTCCAATAATCAATGGCATGGTTATATTTGTTTATAATATCAAGAGTCGAATCATTGGAACCGCCATCTACGATTATAAATTCAAGATTGTCATATGTTTGATGGATAACGCTTTGAATTGTTTGTTCTAAAAATTGTTGACCATTTTTGACAATAGTCACGATTGAAACAAGCGGATTTTTATTATCCGATGTCTTAACAATCCCCTTTTTTCGTAAACCGCCGTCTACAATTGCATTTTCAAGAAAAAAGTACTTTTTTATATTGGTGTTAGAAATATTTTTCAAATTGTTTTCCTAATTATATTATTCAGTATTGCAGCATTTGGCTGTTTTTTGGCAATACTTGTATAATTGATCTTTTATAAACAGTTTCCATGCGCTGTCCGCAATCAGTTTACTACCAGCCTCATTTGGATGCCCGTCATCGGGAATAATCATATCGATTGTTTTATATTTTGAAACAAAAGTTGAGATATCAAAAAAGGAAGCACCTATTGAATTAAAAAAAGTTGATGAGTGAGACATGAAAGCTTTTGTCGGCTCCAAAGAGATATCGGCATTGTTAAGATTATGCCATCCAGTTGTAGTAATAATCAATTCCGCATTATTTTCATCGCACCATTTTTTTATTCGTTTGAATATCGCTTGTCCAAGCTTTATAGCATAGTCGCGTGAAATACCAGGGATGTTGGACATTGGGCCTGCAATTAACAATTTTTTTTCGGTTTTAACTGTTTGAGGATTATGTATAGGCTGTCCAAATTTGATAATAGATGCTCTGACAATCTGTATCAAATGAGAATGCGCCAAAAGCCATTGGTATCCATAAATGGAATTGACAATTTTTTTTAAAGTTGACGTTTTTAAGATATTTCTTTTAAGTTTGCCAGCTTCATCAAAAGTATAAATTGGCTTTGTTATGCTTCTGCCAATATCATCAGTATTTATGAAAACAAGGACTATTTCAGGTTTTATTATTGGTCCAAAATCTTCAATAAAAGCTGCATAGGAGGATGCGCCCCATCCACCTGCTGCGCCATTTAAAAGTTGGAAGCATTCATTTCCAAATTCATTATCAATATAATTCTGAAGATGGTTAATATATGTATCTTCTTTGTTAAGAAGCATTCCAAAGGTGAATGAATCACCAACGGCCAAAATTTTAATTCCTTTATCTTTGATAGGCGTATCACGAAGATGAGGTTCGTAAAAATGATACAATACATTCCGTTTCCCTAATTGCGCGTTAGCACTCCCATTAGACTTATTGGCGACCAAGCCATTATCAGTTTCTACGAACCATGACCCACTTAAGTTCTGTGGTGCTATTATTCGGATTAAGAACTCTCCGCATAGCAATGAAACAAAAAGGGATATGAAAAGTACTATTAGATTGGTTAAAATGATATTCTTCATAGTTTATGCCATCAGCATTTTGTGCGTTATGGTTATCATGTCACATGCACTGGTTTAAACCGCTGCTTGATAAAGCTATAAAACGATTGTATCAATGACTTCACTAAAAATATATAACTTAGTGTATAAATTTTATTGTGCAAATAAAAATCACTTAATTGTGTCAAACCAATAGTATTTTTTTTATAACGTATGCATTGCAAAAATAATTTTGAATTGAATTTTTTTAACAATGAAATGTCCGTAATACAATTATCCACATAATAAGCTTTTGCCAAAGAGTATAACAATGTATAATCGTAAACTTTTGAACTTACAGTAATTGAATCTTGATGTACTCTGAAAAATGATAGTTTTTCATGTATATACCCAAAATAGTCATAATCATGTGCTGTTAACAGAAAAATCAAGACATCATTTCCAATAGCGTGCATACTAAAATCGCTGCCTATTTTATTGCTAACCTGAACCAGAAGATTTTTTCTCAAATCATCCATACGAAATATAGCGCAACCAGGAGAAACTGGATATTTTCCTTTTGTCAAAAGTATCCCTTCAATGTATTGCCTTGATAAATATTTTCCTGTTTTGGATGGACAATATATACTGATCTTTTCGTCAGTATCGTCGTTGAACGTTTCAATGCCGGTATAGACAAAACCAATGTTTGAGTTGTTTTCCATAAATGGCAATGTTTTTTCAATAAAATCCGATGAGATTAAATCATCTGACCAAAGGATTTTTCCATATTTGCCCCTTGCTTCATCAACACAACGTTTCCAATTACGCACAGGACCAATGTTGCAATCGTTTTGAAATGCCTTGACCCTATTGTCTTTCTTTACATAATCTTGAATGATTGCCCATGTCCCATCAGAACTGCAATTATCGACGATAATGACCTCTATGTTCGTATATGTTTGGCTAATAGCGCTTTCAATAGTTTTTGCAATGCATTTCTCACGATTATAGACTGGAATTAATATGCTAACATAAGCATTATCTACCATAGAATTCTTTTAACTTTCCTTAATATATTGATAAAAATCATAATAATTTTTGATAGTCCTAAAGGCATGTTCGCAATGAGAACAGCCTTTTTTTTCTCTTGTTTTGAAAAGTCAGTCATATAGCTGTTTATAAATGATTGATCAAGCTGTCCGCTTGCCCGATATGTTAATAAATTTAGTATATTGGATTGACTTTTCATATATTCCAAAACGGTTTTTTTAGGATATTCTTTAGGAAGTTTTTTAAACCAAAGCGGAATTTCATGAAACATGATTTTAGCGGCATTCGCTCGCCAAGTTTTTGGTATCTTGCGAAATATAATTATTGGTTCTGATGTACATTGTATATTAACATACCCAAAGGATTTGTATTTTTGAATTAAATAGTCCCATACTATTCCGGTATACGCATGACTTGTTCCCAAATATTTAACATCATCTATTTCTTCAAGACTTTTAGCGTTTACTATGAAAGAACTCATCGGCATTTTATCCCAAAGCGCTTCAAAGGCTTCAATAGGATTTGAAAATATAGCATCATTTAAATGAATCGGGAGATGATGCCTTACTTTATGATTTGCCTCGACATGCCGACCGTTCATAACCAACAAATCAAGATCCTTTGTTAAATACTGAGATATCAATGTTGACAATACGTTATCTTCAATAAGTTCATCGTCGCCAAGAGGAAATATATACTTTGATTTTGCCATCGACATTACAAAAAGCATATTACGGTCAATGCCAATGTTTTTTTTTTGAGTCACATATTTTATGAAATCATATTGACTTGATACGCCTTTCAAATAGTCTCCCGTGCCATCGACAGAATGATTATCCGAAATAAATATATCAACGATGTCAATACCTGCACTTTTCACCTGTACAATCAATTTATCAATCAATTCTGAAAGATAATTCATTCGGTTATATGTCGGTATACAAATAGATAATAATTTTAACATATTAGCCCCAATAAAAATACCGTGTTTAAGAAAAAGATTTTCTAACCCACTCTATCATCCGTTTTATTCCAGAAAGCTTATCTACTTCAGGATACCATTTTACGAATTGGTTGATTTTTGAGATATCAGCAACAAACACTTTTTGGTCACTTATTCGTGGAGGAAGTTTTGTATATTGCATTTTAATTTTCAAAATACTTTCCAATATATCAAATAGTTCCAACAACGAAAGACTGTTTTTGATCCCACCACCGATATTGAAAGCATGGCCTTTTGCTATTTCTATAGCATCGGCAGTGTTAAAATAAAGACGAACCATATCATCAGCATGTAAAAGGTCTCTAACTTGTTTTCCATTTCCTGATATTGTGAATGGCTCTTTGAGTAGCCCTTTTTGAATTTCAATCGCTTTCTGGCAAAACCAACCAATCCAACCTTGATCATAAGTCGCAAATTGTCTTCCACCATACATCGAAGAATGTCTGAACACGACAGTTTTTATACCAAATATTCTATGATAATCCAGCATATACTGATCTGCCGCTCCTTTGGAGCATCCATATGGTGAATGAAAATCAAGGGATATTGTTTCAGGAAAACCACTGGAATAATCAATTGAAACATATCTGGAACAGGTTTCATCATAATCAATATCTTCTAAGTCTCCATAGACTTTATTTGTCGAAGAATAAATAATAATTGCATTGGGATAGAATTTTCTGACAGCATCTAAAACATTTAAAGAGCCAAGCGCGTTTATTTCAAAATCCAACTTCGGATTCTCAATGGAAGTCGTCATTGCTACCTGTCCTGCAAGATGGAAAATGATATCTGGCTGAATTTTTTTTATAGTATTGTCAACCTGATCCTGGTTACGGACGTCTGCATGAATGAACTCGAATGTTCCAAGGCCTTTTAACCATTCGAGATTCTGACTTGCGCCAATACGAGATAAATTATCAAATACAAACAATCGTTGGTGACGCTTCAGAACTTCTGCACCAAGGTTTGAGCCCAAAAAGCCACAACCGCCAGTTATTAGATACTTCATTGTAAATTCTCCTTGAATTTCATATAATCTAAATTATTGGCCTTTCATTCGCTGATTGTTTCTGTTGTTTATTTCATTCTTATAAATTCCTGAATCATATTTATCATATAATCCATTGATTCTTTATTCATTCCAGGATAAACGCCGATCCAAAAACTGTCATTCATGACTTTGTCTGAATTTGATAGATTGCCAATAATTCTGTAATCAATGCCATTTTGTAATGCATCAAAGCAAGGATGTTTGACAATATTTCCTGCGAACAGATTACGAGTCTGGATATGATGTGATTCCAAATAGTTTACAATATCATTGCGTTTGAAATTAAGATTGTCCTTAAGAGTCATCAAAAAACCAAACCAACTTGGGTCGCTGTCAGGAGTTGCTTTTGAAAGAATAAAATACTTATCAAAGTCGATTAACCGTTTATAAAGATATTGATAGTTAGCCTTTCTTTTTTGAATGAACTCTGGCAATTTATCCAACTGAGCGCATCCAATTGCAGCTTGAATATCTGTTGCTTTTAGATTGTACCCAAAATGGCTGTATACATATTTGTGATCATAACCAAACGGAAGTGTTCCAAATTGTCCTGAAAATCTTTTTCCGCAACTATTGTCTTTTCCACTGTCACACCAACAATCCCTTCCCCAATCACGAATCGATAGCATAATTTTGTTAAGAATAGGATTATCTGTGTAAACAGCACCACCTTCACCCGTTGTGATATGATGTGCTGGATAAAAACTGCTTGTGCCAATATCACCCCATGTTCCAGTAATTTTTCCGGCGTATGTCGATCCTAAGGCATCACAATTGTCTTCTATCAGCCAAAGATTATTTTTTTCGCAAAATGTCTTGACTGCATTTATGTTAAATGGATTGCCCAAAGTATGTGCCAGCATCACAGCTTTAGATTTAGAAGACAAAGCCATTTCTAATTGATCGACATTGGCATTAAGCGTTTCTATATCTATATCTATAAATACCGGTACAGCACCATATTGGACAATAGGAGATATTGTCGTAGGAAATCCGGAAGCAACAGTGATTATTTCATCACCTCGTTTGACTTGTCGGTCTTTTAGCAGATGTGATGTCAACGCTGAAAATGCCAATAGATTTGCAGAAGAACCAGAATTTACAAACAATGCGTGTTTAACGCCAAGATATTTGGCCAGTTTTGTTTCAAATTTTTTTGAGTACCTACCATATGTCAGCCAAAAATCAATTGAGGAATTAATGATATAGTTAATTTCAGCCGCATCAAAAACTCGGCCTGCATATTGAATCCTTGTCTTATTTTCGACAAAATCAACTGTTCTTTTGGGTTTGTAAACTGCATCATAATATCTTTCAGCCTGATTTAACAACATCGTGCGTAAAATTTTTTCGACAAGATCTTGATTTAAAACAGAAATTTCCTTTACAATCATTTCCTTTTTCAGTTTCATTATAATATCGATATTAATTACAGCCTGAAAAGTCAATATACCATCAGGTAAAGGAAATGTTTTTCCTTCTGTACTAACGTCTACTGAGTTAATAAACACAAATTCTATTTTATCGGTTTGATCAGGCTCTGATAAAGCAAGTCCTGTCATAGACTTATTGTTGATAGGATCAACCAATTCAAAAATTTTTCCTGTATATGTGATAGATATCATAATAACCTTATTTTGATATTGTATAATTTATTCCTTGATCTAACGAAACCTTTGGTTGCCAATTCATGGCAAGTATTTTTGAGATATCAGATTTGGATTCCATGATTTCATTGTCTCGATATGGAATAACTCCAAAATTGATCATACTGCTTGTTCTAGTATATTTTTTTATGAGTAGAACCAAATCCTTTATTCGGATAGGTATGCCTGTTCCGATTTCAAATTCGTCATATAATTCATTAAGAAATGATACGTTATTAAGAAGAGTCTCATAAGCATTGACTACATCATCGATATAAATGAAGTCACGAATTTGTTCACCTTGAGTCAAATCCAACGGTTCATTTTTTTTCATTTTATTAATTAAAAACATCACAAACTTACTGTCATCATCTTTAGGGCCATAAAAATGTTCAAGCTTAATATTGACCACACGAATCCTTTTAGTAATATACTTAAACCAATCACAGAATTGTTTTTTTGATAAAGAATATGGATTTAAACTTCTATTTGCAACCGTATCGGTATTGAAAAAATTGCTTACATTATACTCCATAGCCAATTCAATCAATTTCATAGGAAACAGTAGGTTGGTTTTAATGATATCAGTCAAGGAGTCATTTGATCTGCCATAATTCGTTGCAGTATGAATTATTGTATGTATAGAATGATTTTCAAATATTGCTTTCAGGTCTGTTTTATCAACGTCATAGTGAATCATACGATCTAGGATATCCTTAATCCGCCATGTATTGGAGAGATGTCTTTTTAAAGATATAACCTTATATTTATTTACAAGACGATGTGCTATATGACTTCCGAGAAATCCGGTTGTGCCTGTTATCAGAATTGTTTTCACAGCGTCCATCCCATTTGTTTGTTTTTGGCATCTCGGATATAATCCATCAAATCATCACGAGTTGAAATCTTACCGCTTTGATAATAATTTTTGTACCAATTTGTTGTACGTTCAAAGGTGACAAGACTATCCCAAACACCTTTCCATCCAAGCCTAATATTAGATTTTGAGCAATCCAAAGCCAAAAGATTTGCTTCATGGGGTTGATTAATCGAAGAATGTTTTTCATAATTGATAACATTCCAGAAACCATTCATATAGTGGATCACTTTTTCAACAGTAATGGATGCTTCATTTGACGGTCCGAAATTCCAGGCATCTGCAAATGAAATGTCTTTTTGTAATAATTTTTGTCCGAGAAACAAGTATCCGCTCAAAGGTTCGAGAACATGTTGCCACGGCCTTGTTGCATTTGGATTTCTTATAACGACTTTTTTGTTTTGATTGACAGCTCTCATAATATCAGGAACAAGACGATCTTCAGCCCAGTCACCTCCGCCAATTACATTTCCTGATCGAACACTTGCAAGCAGGGTATTTTGTTTTTTAGCGTTGAAAAAAGATTGCCGATAAGCATTTGTAATCAATTCCGCACATCCTTTCGATGCACTGTAAGGATCGTTCCCACCCATTGGATCATTTTCACGATATCCCCAAATCCATTCTTTGTTTTCATAGCATTTGTCACTTGTCACATTTATTATAGCCTTGACTGACACTGTTTTACGGCAGGCCTCAAAGACGTTGACGGTACCAATTACATTGCTTTCAAATGTCTTTTTGGGTTGTTCGTAGGAGAGTCTTACCAATGGCTGTGCAGCCATATGAAAGACAATTTCAGGTTTATATGTTTCAAAGGTTTCATAGAGCTTGTTGTCATCGCAGATATCGCCAATTATTGATGTTATTGGTATTTTCAACAAATCAAAATGATTCGGACAGGTTGGTGGGGGAAGAGAATAACCAATCACATCTGCGCACATTTCATTGAGCCAGAATGCTAGCCATGAACCTTTAAATCCAGTATGTCCAGTGATAAGAACTTTTTTATTTTTATAAATGGCATTAAAAAGCTCAGAGATATTCTTTAAGCTGTCAATTTTTATCATCCCACACCTTCCATGGAGCGGTTCCGTTGTTCCATACCCTTTCTAACTCTCTTTTATCTCGAAGCGTATCCATAGGTTTCCAAAAACCTTTATGCCTGAATGCGACAAGATTTAAATCCACTGAGAGTTTTTCGAGAGGTTCGTGTTCAAAGACAGTTTCATCACCTGAGATATAGTCAAAGATGTTGCTTTCAAAAACAAAAAAACCGCCATTAATCCATAAGCCATCACCTTTAGGCTTTTCCTGAAATGTAACGACATTGTCATTTTTATCAAGATTAAGCGCGCCAAATCTACCCGATGGCTGTACAGCCGTTACAGTGGCAATTTTCCCATGATTTTTATGAAAATCAAATAGTTTATCAATTGGCACATCACCAACGCCATCGCCATAAGTCATCATGAAACGCTCATTCCCTACGAATTCTTTGATTCTTTTTATTCTTCCACCCGTCATGGTATTGATGCCAGTATCAACTAAAGTGACTTTCCAGGGCTCTGCTCTTTGATTATGGATAATAACTTTGCCATTATCTGAAAAATCAAATGTGACATCGCAATGGTGAAGAAAATAATTGGCAAAATATTCTTTTATCACATAACCTTTGTATCCGAGACAAATGATAAAATCATTATAATTATAATGAGAATAGATATTCATTATGTGCCATAATATTGGTTTACCACCGATTTCTACCAAAGGCTTTGGCTTTAGATCAGTCTCTTCACTTAGACGCGTGCCGAATCCACCGGCAAGAATGACAATTTTCATACTTTCACCTTAAAAACAGTTTATGTTAATAATTAGACTTAAAATATTTAGATTCCATTGGATTTAGATTCCATTGGATTTAGTGTTAAACACTATTCTATAATATAATCACGAAGCAAGGCCTTGCTACCCAAAATATTTTTTTAAAGACGTAGCAAGTTGTTGAATTTTGATGATATTAATTGCAATTTTTTGGGCATTAGAACAAATCAGATTTGAAATATAAGGCCAATTCACAATTGTCAAACAAATAAAATTCATTCGGAAAATTCTTTTGATTTTATAAACACAACTATCCTTTTAAATGAAGAACAAACATTCAAGGATTTAGTTGCAAACCAAAAAACATGTCGTGTATTTTTAAAAAAAAGAAGGCTCACGTAGCATACAAAAAATTGAGAAATAACAGTTGATATCGCCGCGCCTTTGATACCAATAACAGGAATTAAACATAAATTTAATAAAACATTTATAATAGCGCCTGATAATACCCGATAGAAATATATTTTTTGTAAATTTTCAACAACAAACCATTGTCCTATTGATACCCCTAAAAAAACAAAAAGACTTGTCCATATTTGAATCTTTAAAACACTTACAGCCTGCAGAAATGCATCACCAAGTAGTATTGGGATTAATAAATCCGCAAAAATTATTGTTGGTATCGCAATAATTAATGCTGCCCATACCGATAGGTCGAACAACGCTTGAATTCTCTTATAATATAAATCTTCCGAAATTTGCTTGGCATTAATAACAGCCGGTAAAAGAGAATTGTGAAGGGCCATTGGGATAAAATACCAGACCTCAGATAATTTGACTGACGCACCATATATACCCACAGATTCAGCATCCAACATTTCCTTAATCATAACCTGATCAATTCTCATATAAATCATTACGATGATATTAGTAAACATTAAAGGCCATGAATCTTTTAATAAATCAATAGCATCTCTAATATTTATAGAAAATCGAGGTAGCGGCAACCGAAGCTTTAAATAAAAAATAATCAGTGTCATTGCCAATATAAAACTTTCAAAAACATACAACCATGCAAAGTAAATCAGAGGGGCTTCTATCAATATAAAAATAACTTTGATGGCTGTTGATGTCATGAACATTACAATCTGAGCAACAGATGATAATTTAGCTTGAACCTGAGAACGAAAATAATAATCTATGACTGAAAATGAATCAAAAATCAACCAACAAGCAACAATCATAACAATGATTGTTGTATAAGAATCATTGTTTGTAAACATCAAAGCTATATAGATAACTGCAAAGGAAAAGATAGCCCCCGACAACCTGAGATAAAAACTAATTCCTAATATTTTGTAAACAATTTCTTTGTCTTTCACCATATTACGAATAACAATATTTTCAAGACCTAAAGTTGCAAATGCTGAAAATATTGAGACAAATGAATATGCATAAGTTAAAATGCCGAATTGTTTGGGGCCGAGATATCTAACCACATAAATGCCAATAAACAACTGCACAAACATTCTAAAAATTTTTTCAAACAATAACCATGAGGTGTTTGCGAAATATTTTTTTAACCCTGATGACAATTGAAATTTTTCAAATATTTTTTTGGATAATGTCATTACTGTGTTTTTACTATTCTTTTTTATTATCAGATCCTTATGAAAAAGATTTTAAAGCACTTTGTACATTTTTTATTTCAAACCGTAATAAATACTACTTGCTTGAAGCACTATAGGGTGAAATCCCATTTAGTGGCAAAAAAAGAATGTAAAAAGTACAATTGAGAATATTCTATATTTTATAATGACGTTTACAATTATATCCCCTTTTCCCAATACTGTTGATTCAAGCGTTCAATTATCTACTCAATTGCAATTTTTAAGATCTAATTAATTAATTAAACGCTTAACACATTTTTTTTTGCATTTTTTTCCCTAAATGAGATTGCACCCAGTACTATAACGTTTAAATAATCGTCTTTAAGCCTTTTTGATTGCTTTGATTTCTTATTATGGCCTTTCCTTAGGCATGTCAATAATCATTTTCATTTATACTTATTGATTTTTTTCATCAGCTAATATGATAATTTATTCATTATGATGGGATTATTATTAACCGCACTTGTTTTTTTTCAGATATTCATCCACGTTTGGGTAGTAACTATGTAGATAACAATTCCTCAGTCATAAAATCTTTGATTTTCCTTTTTGCACATGTTAATCTGTGTTAAATATGACAAACAAAATTCATTGAATATGACTATTACTCAATAATCAAATTGAAATTTCAATTAAGGAATAGTTTATGCCTACAAAAAAATTAACTCAAAAAGATATTTTGAATTTAAAAAAAAAGGTTTTGTATAAGCCCAAACATGTGTGGGATGTGATTAGTGAAAAGGAAAAAAAACAAATTTTTTCTTTTTGTGATTCCTATAAACAATTTTTAAATCACGCTAAAACAGAACGTGAAAGCGTTCAATTCATTGAGTCTTTTATTAAGGATAAAGGGTTTGAATTAGTCGATACAGGCGCGAATAGATGTTATACTATATTTAATAACAAATGTTTGGCTGTTGCTATCAAAGGCACTGCACCAATGACCGATGGTGTCCGACTTATTGCAAGTCACATTGATTCTCCAAGACTTGATTTGAAACAAAATCCTTTATATGAAGAAGTTAATCTTTCTTTATTAAAAACTCATTATTATGGTGGTATTAGAAAGTATCAATGGCTTGCCAGACCTTTGGCAATTCATGGAAGAATTATGAGACATAAAGGAAAACCTCTTGATATTGTGATTGGAGAAAATCCTGATGATCCTGTTTTTACAATTGCCGATCTTTTACCTCACCTGTCCAGAAAAAAACAAGGGAACAAAAAAATTAATGAGGCCATAGAAGGAGAAAAATTAAATGTTTTAATCGGCGGATTACCTATTGGTAATGAAAAAATTAAAGAACGATTTAAATTAAATATTTTAAAAATTCTTAATGATCAATATGATATTATTGAAGAGGACTTTATGAGTGCTGAATTGGAAATCGTTCCTGCGGGAGAAGCGCGTGACATTGGATTTGATAGAAGTATGATTGGTGCATATGGTCATGATGATCGTGTTTGTGTCTTTTCAGCACTTAAAGCGATGTGTCAATTATCCAATCCTAAATATACGGCTATTGCTATATTTTTTGATAAAGAAGAAATTGGTAGTGAAGGAAACACCAGCGCAAATTCAAATATTTTAGAGCTTTTTATTTCACAGTTAATGGCCTGTGAAGAAAATATCGTTACATCTCAGTCGATTATAACCTGTCTGACAAAATCAAAAGCATTATCTGGTGATGTGAATGCGGCTATTGATCCTGACTATCAAGATGTTCATGAAAAAAGAAATGCTGCAAAATTGGGTTTTGGTGTTTGCATAAGCAAATTTACAGGACATGGTGGAAAATATGGATCGAATGATGCCAGTGCCGAATACCTTTCTCATATCAGAGAAATATTTAATAAGAATAAAATAGTATGGCAAACTGGTGAGGTAGGTAAAGTTGATGAAGGTGGCGGTGGAACCATTGCAAAATATCTTGCCATGTATGGAATGGATATTGTTGATTGTGGAACACCTGTTTTGTCAATGCATTCTCCTTTTGAAATCGCATCAAAGCCTGATATTTATATGACCTATAAATCATATCTTTCTTTTTGGAATGATAAATAACCTATCGTAACTGGAATGATAAATAACTTATATTAATAAATAACTATATTGTGTGTTGAAATCGCAATTTTTGGTACAATATTAAACTTTTTTACAACTCGAAAGGGAAATTTGTTGGAACATGCATTCAAAGAGGTAGTAAAACGCATCTTATGTATTTTATTGTTTATACTTCTGTTTACAACAAATGATGGTTATGCTAAAAAGCCATCGATAGAATCCTTAATAAATAGAAATAGTTCTATTTTGGTTATGGATCAAAATGATCGAATAATATACGATAAAAATTCCAATAAAAAAAGAATCCCTGCTTCTACCATTAAACTGTTAACGTCATTAGCTGCATTCCATTATTTGGGTGAAGATTATCATTATAAAACTGAAGTCTATAGGTCATCCAATGGGGATTTTATTCTCAAAGGGTATGGTGATCCTGTATTTGTTTCCGAGGAAATGGAAAGAATGGCAGCCTCAATTCGAGAAAAAAAATATATTTTATTCAATAAACTTATTCTTGATGCCACTTACTTTTCCTATCCAATAAAAATACCCGGTGTTTCAAAATCATTTAATCCATATGATGCATTGAATGGTGCATTATGTGTTAATTTTAATACTGTTTATTACCAAAGGGATACCAAATGGCGCCCTATATCAGCAGAACCCCATACTCCATTACTTCCATTTGTTATATCAAAAATTAAACCCCGCACGCCTAAAGGTAGGATCAGCATTTTTCGTAATCATAAAGATACTGTTTTATATGTAGGGCATTTAATGAAATATTTTTTAAACAATGAAGGCATTCAAATATCGGATAATATCGTTACAGGTTCAATATCTTCAAAGGAT
>Ga0272440_1002300_pt1 | contig 15024 bp, 14 predicted proteins | sample SSMMMBAug17_FD_192440 | JGI IMG/M metagenome (GOLD analysis project Ga0272440, IMG submission 192440) | Marine sediment archaeal communities from Little Sippewissett salt marsh, Falmouth, MA, United States - SSM-MMB-Aug17 | ecosystem: Environmental > Aquatic > Marine > Wetlands > Sediment ... | reverse complement strand
GTAGCCATCAAAGCACTTAAACCAATACCTCCCATTCCAAAAATTGCAATAGTATTGTTATTATAGGCAGTTAGTTCGTTAATAATAATCCCAGCGCCTGTAGGAATTGCACACCCAAATAAGACTGCAATATCTAACGGAATTCCTTCGGGCAATCTCACACAGCGATTTTCAGACACAACAGAATATTCATTAAAGGTTGTAACTGATCCACCATTAATTAATAGATTTCCTTTGCGGTAATGAACACCTCCTGCCTCTACACCTATCCCTTTGATCCAAGTGAGAATAACGTAATCACCCTGTTTAATTTTTTTCACCTTTTTACCAACATCAATGACAATTCCTGAACCTTCATGACCGAGTAAATGAGGCAAGTATCTATCTTTTCCTCGAAGTCCCCTGACTTCCATCACTTGGCTATGGCAAACTCCGCTGAAAGCGATTTTTACTAAAACCTGACCTTCCTGAAGTTTTGGTATTTCTATATGATCTTCAATAATAAGTGATTTTCCTGTTTGATGTAAAACAGCTGCTTTCATTTCACACACGTCAAGTATAATTTTATTCCATCTTTTATATGTATAAAATTAATATTTGGGAAGAAATCCCGAAATCGTTGTATATTATAAATCATATGCTTTATACGATTATCACTTGAAACCTTGGGTGTACTAAACTCAATCATTACATCAATATCTAGGACAGTTTCAATTATTTCCGCTATTTCTTTTATGGAAAAACTGTTTCCTGTTGCTATGTTTACTGTTATATCTGCTTTATTATGAATGGCTTCGAGAACTATTTTATATATATCATCAACATAAATAAAATCTCGTTTATTACTACCATCACCATGTAACGTTATTACACCATTTGTAAGAGCTGACCTAACCAATGCATTAATCGTGCTTTTACCTTCATCACCAGGTCCGTACACACCTGAGAGTCGTAAAATAGTTAAAGGAATACCCTTTATTGAAAGCGATCTTCTCAATAAATATTCGCTTACTAGTTTTGAAGTAGCGTAATAGTCATTGGGTTGGGGCAGTATATCCTCTGTAAGTATGACACCTTCAGTTCCTAACCCATACACATCGACAGTACTGAGAAAAATTACATGTGACACAGTGTTCTTCATTAAGAAACTACTTAGGTTTTCAGCCATTTGAATATTCTTAATCATGGAATTAAAAGAGTTTTCTCGAAGTCGTGTGACAGAGGCTGCCACTATAACAATATCGCTTCCTTTAGCACAGGATAATGATGTATTGATTGATTCTGTGGACAATAAATTACACTCACTGAAAGTGTAGCCTATTATAGTTTCAGATGTTTCCTGTAAGAACTTTTCTAACAAGCGACCACCTATGAAGCCACCTGCTCCGATAATAAATATTTTTTTTGCCATTTTTCTTTATTCAAGTTTTAAAGCCTAGTCCACTGGGGCAAAGACTTATATATAGGTTTAACTCTGCCGTTTTGACTCATTGCCAATAAAAATTTGTTGCCGGATTTCTAATTAATTATGTGTTAGGACGCAACCATCCGCACCTGTTACACCCTTCAACTGTTCCTTTTTTCTGAATTAGGTCTCTGAAACTAGTGAAAGTTTTTCCATTTATTATATTGTATAATGAAGTATTCTTGATGTTTCCCATAGATACAGCCATACATGGAAATAAATTTCCATCTGAGTTTACATGAACACTTGACCATGGGAACTTACAAGGTAAAAATTTTTTTTTGTTATGCTCTGCTTCATTAATACAGTCAATATTATTAAGAGGGTGTACGGTCGTTAATGAATCAATTTTTGGATGCAAAAAAGCCTTTTTAGCGTTGTGAACATTGTATTCTCTAATACGATTCAGTTCCTTTTTAATTTTTTCGAACTTCTTATAAACAGGAGCGTATGATTTTTTTTGAATATCCTCAACTGTAAACATATGGTCAGCATGTTGAATTGGAGATCCTTTTAAAAATTGATAAACATGATGATCACAACGAAGTTTTTCTATACAGTACCGGTGTATATCTAACAATTCGTCGGCATTTTTATCAAGCACCATTGTTTTTACATCCAAAACACATTCATGAGATTCAAATTTCATTCTCCGATTTATGAAATATAGAAGCATTTTTTCCAGATGATCCCACTGTTTTTTTGTTACACCACGTAACGAGTTACCAATGTTATCTATAGAAACTGATAGTACTTTAAATCTAGGAAAAGAGAGCATAAAGTCAATTAACTCTTCATTTAACAAAAGTCCATTTGTTATTAGATTGCAATCGAAGTGCTGTGCAGTATCTGCAAAAACTTCTTTGAAACCAGAAAAGATTAATGGTTCACCACCTGAAAATGTAACACGAGCATAATCTGGTAGTTGCTTCAACAGTAAGAGCCAGTCTTCTACTGACATACTGAAATTTTGAGATCTTTTATGCAAAAAACAAAAATTGCACCGTAAATTGCAGTGATTGGTAAGTATAAATACATACCGATGGGGAAGCAACCCTGAAGTTTGACATATTTTCTCTGTGAATAATTCGTGTTTATTGTGAAAATTTTCTTTTTTATTCATTTTTTTCCTTCACAATAAACTGAAGATTTATTGAGACTTTATTAGTAAGAATCCTTTCATTAATGAAAATCTGTTTCATATGCTTGCCATGCTCTTTCATTAGTTTTTTAAGTAACTACATAGTTATATGTTTTCGGGTAAAAACAGTAATCTAATTCTCACATCCTGAAGGTCGCCGGACTATGTTCGACCGCCTAGTACCGAAAAATTCCGGTTCCAGAACGACCGCCTGAATTTGAAACCCAGGCGGTCGAAAATCTTCAGTTGGACGAACTTTTTTTTTACCAAAACTTATGACCGCTTACTTACAAGTAAACTTACGATTGGTATCTTAAATTTTAGAACATTTTTTTTATAATTCTAACTACATTTTCCGGCATCATTCCCAATGCCTCACAGTGTTCTCTATATTGACCATATTCGTGAATGAAGCGATCGGGTATGTTTATAAACGCGCTTCTACTTCTGATATCTCGAACCGCACGCATTACTTCATCACCGATACCTCCAAACTGAGCATGCTCTTCAAGAACTAAATATTTCCCTGTTTTTCTAATACTTTTAGCAACCAAATCATAATCAAAAGGTTTTATAGTATGGGGATAAATCACTTCAGCATCAATACCGACTTTATTAAGCAAAGGTAAGCTATCCATCACAGTTTTTAATTGCGGTCCAGCAGCTACGATAGAAATATCACTTCCCGATTTAATGACAATGCCCTTTCCCAATTGAATCTCACTATCTGGAATATCAACATTATGTTTGTTAGCCGGTAATCTAAAATAAGTTAATTTGTCATTGGCATAAGTTTCTTTAAAAAGAATATTAAATTCTTTAGGTGTTGCAGGATAAATCACTTCCGTTTCAGGAAGCGCTTTCATCAGAGCTATATCATCATAACAGAAATGACTGCATCCAAGTCCGGAATAATCAAAAGCACTTCCAACTGTAATCAACGTTCCACCTAATTCCTGATAACAAAAGTCCATCTTTATCTGCTCAAAACCACGTTCAACCATAAAAGGAGCAATTGTATGAGCTACAGGATACATCCCGGCATGAGCAAGGCCGGACGCCATACTTATAATAGTTGGTTCGCAAATACCTATATTATAAAACCTTCCCGGACAAGATTTAGCAAATGGCTGTAAAGCAAAATGGCTAATATCACCAACCAGCACCACTAACTTGGGATCAATTTGACCAACTTCAAGCATAGTATCCGCAAATGTTTTTCTCATTGATCTAACTCCTCCATAATAGCTTTGAATTCTTCTTGATTTGGAATTTTATGATGCCAGGGGCCATGAGTTTCCAAAAAACTCACACCTTTTCCTTTCACCGTATGAGCAATAAAAACCGTTGGTTTTGAAGTGTTAGTTGTTTTAAATCGGTTAAAAGCATTATTGAGCTCATTTTCATCATGTCCATCTACTTTAATAACATTCCATCCAAAAGAGCCCCATTGCTTTGCTAAATCCGGGTGAGGTAAAATTTCCGCAGCTGAACCGTTAAAATCAACAATGCAACATAGATTACTTAATTTTAAATTTTGTGCAACCAAGGCAGACTCCCAAATGGTTCCTTCATGACATTCTCCATCTCCAACCAACACATATACTTTGTTAGGCATATTCTGAATTTTTTGCCCCAACGCAACTCCTAACGAAAAAGGTAAACCATGCCCTAAAGATCCTGTTGATGCTTCTACTCCCGGAATCTTTGTCCGATCAGGGTGACCTCCTAAGATTGAGTCAAAATTACCATAGTTATCAAGATGATTCTTAGAAATATAACCATGTCTGGCTAGAACAACATAAAGTGCTGCGCAACCATGCCCTTTACTGAGAATAAAATAATCCCGTTCTTCCCAATCGGGATTATCTGGATCGAACTTCAGATGATTGTCATACAAAGTAGATATAATATCAACTATGGAAAAAGAACTGGGGATATGTCCTTCCCCGGCATTTGTAATCATTCTGACTATCTTTTTTCTTAAATATCTATTCATCTTTACTATAATCATTCTATTTATTTAGTTAATTAAATTATGCTCGAATAGAGCAAAATATGGATACAAAATTAGTTAGTTGAACAATAATTAATATGGTTGTCTTACTTTTCATATAAAATAACAGCTTTCCCATAGCCGTAAAAATTTCCATAGTCTGAATAACCTATTCTATCTGAATTATTAATCCATTCTTCAAAAGCTTTTCGTTGACCATATTGTGGGTGACCTCTATAAAGCCAGTAATCATCCAGAATTAACCATGTACCTGTTGTAACAAGAGGTTCGATAAACACAAAAACGTCTTTTGATGAAGAATACAGGTCGCAATCAACATAACATACTAATAAGTCCCCTTTATTCTTTAGTGTTTGATGATCAAACTGTTTCAATGATTCAGTAAAATAACCAGGAGTGATTGTCAATTGGTCATCAGGAATTCCAGTACTTTTAATGATATTTTTTTCAACTTCTTCTTTAGTCCCTCCACAAAAATTTCCTTCGTAAAAAATTGGTGTTAAGTTTTCACCTTTTTTATCTACATTAGATAAACGAGGTAGACCTGAAAAAGAATCAAAACCAAAAAAATGGTTTATCATACCTCTTAAAATTCGGTATGCCTGTATCATCCCCTCTCCGTTTAATATTCCAAACTCCATATAATAGCCATTTTTTTGTAAGGAATTGACTCGAATGAATTCTCTAATCCATTTAAATAAATTAGCCCTGGATAATATATCACCATTTAGAGTTGAAGTATAACTTGGTTCTTGCATAAGCTGACATCCTCCTTAGCAAAATAGTTTTAGTTCTTTATAATACAGTTATTGAGCAAAACATTTTCCCTGTCCACCATCAACAAGAAAGCTAGAACCTACTATAAAAGACGCATGTTCTGAGCAAAGTAGGGCTGCAAACTTCCCAATTTCTTCTGGTTTGCCAAACCTTCTAATTGCCATACGTTCATTTAAATACTTATCTACATGTTCAGGCCTTTCTTTTGAAGTCTTGTCCCAATATCCGCCTTCTGTAAAAACAGCACCAGGAAGGAGCGCAGAAACATTGACTCCATCAGCTGCTACAAAACGTCCCATACTCCGAGTATATGCATTCAAGGCCGCCTTTGTAGAGCAGTAAGGAACCGTCCCTTGATTTTCTAAAGCAGCAATGGAAGAAATATGTACAACCCGACCCCATTTTTGACGTTGCATATAAGGTATAAGCAATAAATTTATTTCAATGGCAATTTCCAGGTTGAAACGATATATTTTCTGCCAGTCTTTCAAATTACAGTATGGATCAGTTATGTCTAAAGTACCACCAACATTATGAACAACAATATCAGGGAAGCCAAGCTTCTCCTGAAGTTCGTCAATCATTTTGGTTGGATTTCCTTCAGGCATTAAATCATGCACAAGGCCTAAATGCTCTTTTCCGTGTTGATCAAGAAAACTTTGAATAAATTGTTCATTTCTTGCAACAACTGCAACTAGAACTCCCTCCTGAGCCAAGCAAGATGCAATTGATCGTCCAAGTCCTCGGCTCGCACCTGTAACAAGTGCTTTTCTTCCTTTTATACCTAAATCCATTGGAACTATCCTTATAAAAAATTTAATGGGTTAATAATATGTCTTGGTTTTTTATTAAGCAATTTTTTCAAAATTGGCCTACGATTATCCAATGCTGTTAGACAAATGCTAGCTTCAGAATAATCAAAACCTGTCGGGTGAGCTATCTCTACAGGTAGATTTATATATCCAAGGCCTTTTTTTTTGGGGTCATCATCAAGAATAGCGTGAAATCCAGAAAAATCTATCTGCAGATGATATCCCAAAACAGGAAGCGTTAAAGCAGCTCCATATCCATATAATCTTTCGTTCTTCAATTGGTCTAATGCAAATTTTGTTGCTTCCATTTGTTTGCAAAATATATTGAAAAAAGATTGAATTGACTTATTATTTTTTAATGGAAATCTGTCTAAACATAATTTATTAATCATCTGAGTTTTTGGTTTTGTAGTCTTCCGAAAAGCTACCACTAATGCCCCCCAGTGATCAAAATTAAAAGTAAAGTCAATTAATTCTCCCCCAATTTGTTTCAATAAAGTCAAGAAAGACTGAAAACTAAAGTATTGTAAATGTTCATGAAAAACCTGATCAAAGCGAAATTTCTCCAGTAATACATCAAAACAGGGAAATTCAAAAACAAAAATGGTATCATCATTTGAAATATTAAAAAACATTTCCAGCAACTCTTTTGGACGTGCTATATGTTCTAGGGTATGTTGAGAAACAATCAAGTCTGGAATTATTCCAGACTCTTTTTTAAAGTCAATTTGCTCAATTTTTCTCCCCAAAACCTGTATTTTCTCATCCTGAAAATCAGATTCTCGGCCTTTCCAGATAGGATCAATTCCTAATAATTGTTTGCTTCTATTTTTTAACAATTTCAACAAATAGGCATCATTACATCCGAAGTCCACAATCAGATCAAATATTCTTTTAGGAAATAGTTTATTTAGATATTTAACAAAGAACTCAGCAGCTTGACGTGATGTTTTGCTACCTGATGTTCTAAAATAATAATTTTTACCATAAAGTTGTGTAGCATCCACTGTGTGCTTTAATTGAGCGTGTGTACAATTATCACAAAGCAACAGTTCCTGGTCTAAAGTTGCAAATTTATTGTCAGATTTATAAGTTCCATAAACGCCAGTTAACGGTAATTTAGGTAATTTGATAACACTTTCGACAGAATTTTCACAAACCAAACACTTTTCTGATAGTAAGTCTGTCACAATAATTTTTCCTATTATTTAAAATGGCCCATTAAACCAATCTCCTGGAACATCGTGTGGTAAACGCCTCTGTTTTTCAAGTTCATCTGTTTGAAAATTCTTTTCAAGCATATCTCCCACTACTTTTACCACATCCTCCGCACGTTTATAAAAAATCTTCGTCAATGCAAAGCTTGTTGGCATTGGAAAATCTGGAAGTGCCAGACGCCTTGGAGCTTGTTTTAAGTTTTTGAAACATTCCATAATGACACGAGCGATAATTTCTCCGGCAACAGATCCAGTATATATACCTGTATCTAAAACCAATAGTTTTCCTGTTTTATTTACAGATTTGAATATCATTTCCCAATCAATCGGCTTTACAGAACGTAAATCAATCAAATCACATGAAACTCTATGTTTTTTTAAAAAATCTATTGCATATAAAGCTTCAATTGTCATATAGGAAAAAGATATAATAGATACGTCTTCTCCGTTTCTAAGTAATTGAGCTTTTCCAATGGGAACTCTGAAATCTCCTTCAGGAACATCATCTTCAAGCCCATAAAGCCAGCGATGCTCAAGAAATACAACAGGATTATTATCAAATATACTAGAAAGAAGTAAGCCTTTTGCATCCGCTGCTGTTGTTGGCATTACAACTTTTATCCCCGGTATATGTGCAAAAAATGCCTGTAAGCTTTGTGAATGAGTCGGACCTTGTCCCCATCCTCTACCTATAATCAGACGAATTGTAATGGGAACTGAAGTTTGTCCTCCAAACATATAATACCACTTGCTAGCATTGTTCACAAGTTGATCCATTGCCAACAAAAAAAAGTCCAATCTCTGGTGTGTCATTACAGGTCTGATTCCATTCAATGAAGCACCAATGGCAATACCAGTCATAGCATTTTCAGAAGCAGGCATATCGAAAACCCGTTTTTCTCCAAATCTTTCCTTAAGTCCCAACGTTGTTCCAAAAACACCCTTAGGATCATCCACACCCAGTCCATAACAAATAACAGAATTATCTGCTTCCATCGCTTGGCTAAGAGCCTCATTTATTGCTTTACTAAATATCAATGAACGCGCCATTTATTTTTCCACGCTAACTTTTATATAAATGTTTGTAAGTCTCTTCTTCTTCAGGAAAAGGTGATTTTTCAGCATAATCAAAAGCCTCATTTATCTCTTTTTGAATAGTGTTTTCCATTAGTTGTATGTCATGAGTATCTAGAATACCTTGATCCAATATTTGAGATTCTAAGTTTTTTATAGGATCTTTTTTTTTCCAAAAGTGAAATTCTGTTTCAGTACGATAACCAAGATCATTATCATAGTTAGGCCCACAGTGCTCGCGCCAACGATATGTAAAAAATTCAAAAAAACGAGGACCTCCCTCTTTGCGAATAGAAGCAATCGCATTGCTTATCTTTTTATATATATCAATTGCATCATTTCCATCTCCATAATCACTTGGTACTCCTATTGCTTCAACCATTTTATATATTTTTCGCCCTTCAGGTTGACGAACTCTCAAAGGAGAATAAACAGAATAAAAATTATTTTCACAGATGAATAATACTGGTAGTTGTTTTAATGATGCAAAATTGAGAGACTCATAAAAAACACCTTCCTCTGTTGCACCATCTCCCAAACATACAGTACTAACTTGATCTGTTTCATGATACTTGATGGAAAGTCCTAATCCAACTCCGATAGGTATCGTTCCCCCTACAATAGCTGTACTGCCCATAAACCCGACTCCCTGATCTATAAGGTGCATGGATCCACCTTTCCCACGAGAACAACCCGTCACTTTCCCGTATATTTCAGCGATCATTTTATTCAGATCACCACCTTTTCCTAAATAATGGCCATGGGCTCTGTGCGTGCTTACCATGAAATCGTCTGTACGTAAAGCTAACCCTAATGCTGCACAAACAGCTTCTTGACCAGTACATAGATGTGTTGGGCAACGCATTTTCCATTCAGAATAACGATTCGCTATCGTTTCTTCAGATAAACGAATTTTTTTCATTAAAAACAAAAGCCGGCTTAGTTTCTTTTTATCTATGTTTAGTTTTTTTGTCATTATTTTTTACTATACCAGTTAACAGTTGATCCCAGATTTCTTCTTGTTGTTTTTCTCCACTCTTCAACTTCATTCACTGAAACACCTTCTATGCGAGCAATCTTTTCAATATCCGTTTGGTTTTTGAAGTTTATTCTATCCCATTCAAACGAACGTAAAATTTGTAATTCTGTTTTGCTAAATTCTGATGTAGTTATAGCACCATGCGTGTATCCAGCAATATCATCTTCAGATTCTATCAACCCCTCACTTATACAAATTTCCATTAGTTCGGTTTTTGGTAAAGGGGTTGCTATATGAAAATTAACAAGATCCAAGTCTAAACTTTCAGCATAAGCAATTGTTTTACGTATTTGATACCATGTTTCACCTGGAAAGCCAAAAACAAAATTGGATATAACTTCAAACCCTAATGTTTTTGCTTGTTTAACAACCTCTTGCGCCTTTTTCAGATTGACAGGTTTTTTGATGAGGTTTTTCAAGACATATTCATCTCCGCTTTCTATTGATAGTGTAAGCTGGTAACAACCACTTTTTTTCATCAATTCCAGTATTTGATATGACAAAGAAAATACTGCTACATTAACACACTTCCATGTAATTCCATAATTTCTATCAATAATTCCTTGCATAATATCAATTGCGCGTTTCCTATTAAACAAAAAATGATCGTCTACAAAAATAATTTCCCTAATTGAATAATCAAAATATAACTTATCAATCTCTTTAAGTACATTTTCGGCGCTTCTCATTCTAACTTTTTTACCACTGACTGTTTTTGCTGCACAAAAAGAACATTTAAAAGGGCATCCTCTTGAAGTAATAGTTGTGGCAAAAGGAAATTGTTTGGGGATGAGTCCGTGAGCGTATTTGAATTTATATCTTCCGTATGCTGAAAAATCCAGATTCCCATAGTCTGGAAAAGGAATATTATCAAGGTTTTCAATGAAACAAGTAGGATAATTAATAATTGCCGTATCTTTATCCTTAAACGCGATTCCATCAAGTTTTATTTGCGAATTTGTGGAATTGTTCAATGCATCAAGAAGTGCCAAAAGTCGATATTCTCCTTCACCTAATACATAATAATCAACATTAGGATCATCTATTATTTTATCAATCATTACAGTAGGTAATGTCCCTCCTACAATAACTATAGCTTTTGGAAGCACTCCTTTTATTAATGCTGTATAATATTCTATCTCCTTTTTATATTCTGTTGAAAACGTTGTTATTCCAACAACATCAGGGTTTATATCATAGAGATGTTTTCGTATTTGGGTTTCATCTATGTTTTCAAAATTAGGATCATATAAATGAACATCATATTTTGACTTTATACAAGCATTCAGAATTGCTAATCCATAAGGTGCCATATTCCATGATCGTTTTCCCAAAATAGCATAGTTTGGTTGCATTAGCATTATTGAATTATATCTTTTCATAATTCTATATTATTTCATTATATTTTTAAGGAATAAACCAAAAATAATCGCCAGTATAACCGACTTCTTTAAAAAAATGTTTCCATTCATCAATATGCATAATCGTTTTCGCGGTTAAATTCCACGCAAACATTATTTCCTTTTCTTCATCATTTCTATAAGCATCGACTGTAATAAAACCTTTTCCTTTACTAACACGTTCAATTTCACTCAAAGCCTGGGCACATTCATCCTTTGCTAAATTATGAACTGTATTTATTGATATTACAACATCAAATGAGTTATCTGCAAACGGCAGTTTCTTTGCATTGGCGACCTGAACATGAGGTTTCATATCATCAATCGCATTGTTAATTGCATATTCAGAAATATCCACTCCTTTTATCGTAATTCCAGGTATAAGTTCAAATAAATCATGTAACATAAAACCTTTACCACACCCTACATCCAACAAAGAACTCGAAGCAGTCAAACCAAAATGTTTCTGAAAGGTTGGAATAACTGGTTGCCAGAATCTAGGATGATAATTATACCCTCCATATCCATGTATACGATCCCCATCAAAAAAATCCTCCCCAAATTTTCTTGCAATGGCACGATCATCCTCTGTTTTAGTATTTCCACGTGCTTTCACATTCCTTTTGGTTTTTGGATAGTTTATTAATAAATCAATTTCGTTGCCCATGTTTTTTTCCTTTTTAAGCTTTATGTAAGTATTCCAGTGGTTCTTTTTGGATTGTTTCCCAATTATTTTCAATCCATGTGATAACGTCATCAACTCCTTCATCAAAAGAAATATATGGAGACCATCCAAATTTTTGCCTGGCCTTTTTGGAATCAATTACATAAACCGCATCCTGGCCTGGTCTCTCACCAACAGTTATTGTCGCTTTTTCAAACGCAATGTTCATTTTATTGCAAATGGTCTTCACGACATTCTTGATAGCAATCCCCGTATCAGGTGAAAAATGGTATATCTGACCAATATCGCCATGGAGCATAGCTGCCAGTTCACCTCTTGATATATCCCGAATATGAATGTAAGATTTAATCGCTTTTCCGCCCCCATGCAATTCGATAGTCTTCCCTTTTTTGATATAAATAACTGATCTTGGAATAATTTTAAATAATTGCTGATGTGCACCATAGACATTTGTCGAACGAATCATAACCAATGGAAAGTTATAGTTTTTAACATATGCAAATAACGATAGATCTCCCGCGGCTTTTGAAGCTGCATATGGCGTACTTGGATTTAAAGGGTTATCCTCACGAACTGTTCCTACACATGTTCCGTAAACCTCTGGTGATGATATATGAACATATCGCTTCAAAAATGTACAATCTTTTAATTGATGCGCAAGGCTTGTTATTGCAACAGCATTTGTCTGAAACCATTGTTCCGGATTTTTCCAGCTCGGGGCAACTTCGCTTTGTGCTGCAAAATTTACGATATATTCCGGTTGAAAAGAGTGGATCAGTTCAATAATTTTTGGCATGTTTTTGTTTAAATCCATCTGAAAAAAAGTAAAATCTCCCCCTACGTGTCGCTTATATGGAAGAAATAATTCAGACTTTTCCGGTGACCTGCTGATACCTACAACCTGATTTTGACTTTCTTCCAAAAGCAGATCGATAAAATCACTACCTGAAAAAGAATTACTTCCAATAACCAATATTTTTCGTTTTAGGTTCATACTGTTTCCTATTTAAGACGTTTTTTCTGCATGGTTTTGATATTGTAATATCGAATATCATGCATTGGATCCAGAATTTTCCCAGCAGCAAAAGCTTTTTGTAAATCCAGAACAGCTTCCTCAATGGTGTGTTTGGCTTCGAAGCCAAGTTCTTCCTTTATTTTTCTAGAAGAAACATGATATGAACGATTATCATTTGATGGTGTTATCTTGACTGAAACATTTTTCCCCAAAGCCTCTCTGACAATATCTGCAATTTCACGGACTTTAAAATTTTCATAACCAACATTGTAGCATTTTTTATTGATTTTTTCATCTGGTTGCTCAAGCAAATGCAGATACGCATCTGCCATGTCTTCAATATGAATATTGGGGCGTTTTTGTTCACCCCCAAAAACAGTAATCTCACCCTTATTAATGGCATGATTAGTTAAAATATTTACTGTCAAGTCAAGACGAAGGCGGGGAGAATAACCACAAACTGTTGAAGGTCTGATTATCGTTACTATGAAATCATCTGTTGCTTCATTTAAAAGAACTTCTTCACATTTCGCCTTATATTTTGAGTAATCTGTTAGAGGCTCTAAAGGTAAATCCTCTGTAACCTGATCTTCTTTCTTGATACCATATACACTTGAACTTGAAGCATATATAAACTGCTTAACCTTATTTTTTTTGGCAATATCAACCAGGTGGATAAATGCATCATAGTTAATTGACTTTCCCAGTTCAGGATCAAGTTCATAGCTAGGATCATTTGAAATGCAGGCTAAATGTATAACACAGTCTATTCCTTTCATTTCATTTTCCAGTAAACTTAGATCCCGAATATCTCCTTTAACCTCTTTTAATTTGCTATGATCTTTTATTGAATCCAACACATGGTCTCCGTATAAATAAAGATCTATTACAGAAACCTGGTATTCTTTATCCAAAAGCTTCGGAACAAGTACCGCTCCCACATAACCTGCACCACCTGTAACCATAATTCTTTTGTTATGATTCATCATATAAGTTTCTCCGATTGATTCATTAACGAAATAATAAATTTTTGTACGCTTAATTAATCTATTAATTTTTTTGTTTCCTAAAACTTCAACTGCGATTACACCAACAACATTGCCAATAAATCCAATAATCTCAATTTAATAGCAAAAATCATATTAATAAATTCAATCTCATCCTGAAAGCATGGGAAGTATGAAATCTTTGGCTGAAGAGTGATGTATCTGAGTTAATCGATAATTTTCATACTTTTTAAAAAGTAGCGTATAATATCTTTATATATCTGACTCGTAAGCTCTGGTGTTAACTGATTGTCTCTATCTATTTTATTTTGCCACAATTCGAACTTTTCATTAGGCCCAAGATTATATTTCTCGAACAATCTCTGATTTGATTCTTGATAATAACCCATTATCCGTTGAGATTGATGTGGATTTGGAAAGTCATATTTCAGAAATTGGGATGTGATAGGATGGCTTCTAAGAAACAAAAACAATTTAAAAGCCTCTTTTTTTGACAAAATACCTTTTGATAATTGCATAACTAAATGTGACGGAAAACTTAAACTTTCGTTTGTTCTTTGGGATATGACATGAGGCTCTAAGCTTTTTATACCAAGATCAGAGCAAAATACTCTAAATAGATCGTGATGTTTAACTACTAAATCATATGCTTTTACAGTTATGTTTGCATCTGGAAATGAGTCCTCAACCTTTTTTATCAATTTGTAATAGTTAAGGGTATGAGGATCTGATAATCTTTTGTATGAGGCAAAATCGAAACAATTGTCATACTCATCAAAGCTAATTTCATATTGTGGTCTAAAGGCCACTTGATAATTTGACCTAATGAATTTAGCCTGATTACGGACATAAATTATCAATGTTAGCTTATCAAAATTAGATAAAACTTTTGCCAATAAATCAAGTTTATCAGAAAGCAAAGGGAGGTTGGTATCCATTATTCCTTCCCATGACAAAATTACGTTAGGAGATTTGCTTGCATTTATGAGTTTCTTAATCTGCGTCTCTAAGTCTATTACACTTATTTTATCTTCGAACCTCCTTCGTTCTTCATTAGTGAAAAAATTATAATATAACCAATTAATAACCATATCTCCAGACGTGCAATGGTCTTTAAACAACGAATGAATAGCGTCATAAAAATCAAGAGGTAATTTTATATATTCAAAACCATTCTTCTGCAGAATTAGTTGATATTTTCTTAGACATTGCTGAAGGGCCGTTGTTCCAGTCTTGCCAAATCCAATATGAAAAAAAATGCTCTTTGACATTGTTCGTACTTTCTCCTTTATTACTTCATTAGTGAAATAATATATTTTTCGGCACTAGATTTATTTATTGGCTTTTTATTTCCAACATATTCTACTGCCAGTGC
>Ga0272440_1002299_pt1 | contig 15028 bp, 10 predicted proteins | sample SSMMMBAug17_FD_192440 | JGI IMG/M metagenome (GOLD analysis project Ga0272440, IMG submission 192440) | Marine sediment archaeal communities from Little Sippewissett salt marsh, Falmouth, MA, United States - SSM-MMB-Aug17 | ecosystem: Environmental > Aquatic > Marine > Wetlands > Sediment ... | reverse complement strand
TATCAATTTTGTTTTTATTAATGAAGATGAATCTGTTATAAAAAATGACTATATTGAAGATTATGAACCAGAAACTGTTTATACTTCAAATAATCAGGGACAGAATATTCAAATATTAAGTGATAATAATGATATTTTTATAATCCAAAATAAAAAGATGATAGAGCTTTTTGACTTGATAAAAAATATTGCTCCATCAAACTTTCCTGTTCTCATATTGGGCGAACCTGGTACTGGTAAAGATTTTATCGCCAGATGCTTACATAACTATTCAAAAAAGTTTGGAAAATATATTCCTATAAATTGTGCAAATATGCAAGAAAATCTTTTTGAAAGTGAGATGTTTGGCTGTAAAAAAGGTGCATTCACTCATGCAACTCAAGATAAAAGTGGTTTTTTAAAAGAAGCTGTCGATGGAACTATATTTCTTGATGAAATTGGTGATCTGTCTATTCAATTACAACCAAAACTCCTAAGATTTTTACAAACTAAAGAATTTTATCCAGTTGGTTCTTCAAAAATTGAAAAGAGTAATGCTAGAGTAGTTTCAGCTACCAATAGAAATTTAGAAAAAATGCAACAAGAAAATAGATTCCGAAAGGATCTTTTTGACAGAATTTCAGGTATTAAGCTTGAAGTCCCTCCATTAAGAGAAAGAAAAAATGAAATTGTTCCTTTAGCAAATCATTTTATAAAGAAATACTCTCACGAATTTCCTTGTTGGAAAATCCCATCTTTATCAAAAACAGCAATTGAAGAATTGTTTAATTATAATTGGCCTGGGAATATTAGAGAATTAGAGCGTGTTATTATTAGTTTGATAATTCAAGTAAGAGGTAAACCTATATACAGAGAAGATATACAAAAATTAGCCGAATTTTCTAATACTAAAAATAAAAATATTGTCCCTTCCATTCGTGATATGGAACATGATCAAATCGTTAGTGCATTAAAACTTTGTAATAACAATAAAGTCAACGCAGCCAAGCATTTAGGAATATCAAGAGCAACTATCTATAGAAAAATAAAAGAATATAACATTTTTTTATAGATTTAAAGATTTTAGCATCTTGACTAATAAAAATTATTCTTCAAACAAAAAAAATGCGCCTTTTTGTAATCATATCACATGCATTTCTAAAATTTATTTGATGACTGACAAAAAAATTTTGATTTGAGAATTACATTTGAGACACATAGGAATATGTCTCAATTTGAGAATATCAATTAAATCAACAATATACTTGTTTTTATTGTTTTTTTCTGTCTCAAAATGAAACATCAATAATAAAGTCATATACACAACAAATCTATATCTATTTAAAATTAATAACAAAATTTATATCGAAAAATTTGGCATACTCGTTGCTCTACTAATAAATAAATTTAAATTAAAAATTTTTATCCAAAAATTTATAAATTAATCAATAAAAGTAAAGGAGATTAGAAATGAAAAAACAAATTATTTTTTTGGCAATTATCTTTTGTGCTGTTAGCTTAAATTTAGCATTAGCAGGTTCAAAAATTGGAGGTAATATCGAAAATAATGTCGATGTTGATCAAATTATTGCTTTAAACATGGGTAATAATACATCAATGACAAATGCAGCAATTTCAATTGAAAATTCTCATATTGAAGGCAATGTTTCAAATAATGTTGAAGCTGATTCTGCAGTTCAGTTATCATTTGGTGATAACTCTACTCTTGTCCTTGGAGGAATTAAGGTTGAAGATTCAGAATTTGGAGGTAATATTGAAAATGATGTTGATGCAGATAATATTGTCAGCTTATCTTTTGGAGATAATAATGAAGTGGTTAGTGCAGGTATTTATGTAAAATAAACAGCTAAACAATAATTTCTTAACTTAAATTATCGTTTCTCAGTTATTCATAAGAATGATGAGTAGCGATAATTTAAGCATTTAAAATAAAGGGGGATACATTAGAGATATCCAAAAATAAAGATGGTAGATTTTTCATCCCTGTTCGAATAGAAGATTGTGAGCTCACTCAAAAATTTAATGATATTCAATATATGGATATTTTTCCAGATTATGAAATAGGGCTTAATGAAATTTTACGAATTATCAGATCAACTATATATTGTAAAAATGCATATGTTGAAAAATCGCCAGATATAGACTTTCCACAAAATATTCATGAACTTAAACATTTTGACAAAAATCTTGCAAATTTATTTAATAATAATAATCTTGTTAATAAAATAATAAAATCTATTGATAATAATTTAGATAAATATATTGTAATAAAAGGAGAAAGACTTTCAGGAAAAACCTTGCTATTAAATCAGCTTAGAAATAAACTTAATTTAAATAGGTATTTACCTCTTCGTCTATCATGTAGTGATTTTTTAAATAATAGTAATGTTGCAAAATACTTTGCAGATCAAATAATAAATGAAATAAATATTTTCCGAAGAGAGCAATATAATGATAATTTTCCAGATATAAATGATATGCAGATAGAAAATTCAGATTCATTTATTAATAAATTTTGGAAAAAGATAATGCAAATTATAGGACATCTCAAACCAGTTCTTATGTTCGATGATATGGAAAAATTAATCGAATTAAAACAAGGTTATAATCAAGTAATAAGTTTTATACAAAAAATTATTAATGATATATCAATAAAAAATAATGCATTGTTTATTTTTACAATTAATAATAACCCCAAATTTTATTATCCAGAGCCATTAGATAAATTCATGGATAAAGGTAAAAAATTTTCAATGAAATATTATGAAAATGCAGTTCAGACAATTTTTTCAGCGATACCTGATTATAAATATGATCAAAATGAAATTAAAATATTTGAATCATATTTTGATGGTCATCCTTTTTTATTAAGCTCTTTTTATGAGGCTTTTAGTGATTATATATATAAAAAACAAACAAAAAGTAATGATTTTTTTAAAAATATTTTACAAAATGTGGTTGAGGATAATTGTGATTCAATTATATCATTATGGGAGGGGCTATTTGAAGAAGAAAAGATCATAATACAAATTGTTAGCAATAAATTGTTAACAGATCAAATAGCAGATAAAATTTCCTTTACATTTAAAGAGCTTATAAATATAAAAAATGATAATAATATTCAAATTAATCAGGAAAAAATGGAGTTGGGAATAAATTGTCTGAAAGTAAGAAAATGGATTAAAGAATGTAAAAGAACATTTGTATTTGCTTTGGGAATAATACCTTTTTGCTATGCACAACATAAAAATATTATTGAGGAACAAAATTTTATAAGAAGAAGGCGGGCATATGAAAAAATCTGATGAACTTTTTAGAGTTGGCTCACCAATATCAAATCCTGAAAATTTTGTTGGAAGAGTAGATATAATTAAAAAAATTAAAAGAGCTTTACTTAACCAGCAAAATATATCATTAAGAGGTGAACGACGTATAGGAAAGACCTCATTATTACAGTATATTTCTCATGATGTTTTTTTAAAAAAATATAATATTTCAGATAATCATTTATGTGTTTATTTTGATTTTCAAGAAGTAATTAATTGTTCACAAAAAGAAATATGGTATCTTATTGCAAAATTTATTTCAGATAAAATAAGCCAGAAATTTTCAGATGGTAAATCGCTATCTGAGCATTTTTTTTCAGGTTTTCAACAATATTTTAATTCAAAAGAAACATCAGGAATATATTCTCAAGCACTTAAGCAAGGTTTAAATCAAATAGCATTTTCAGGAATAAAAATTCATCTTTTATTTGATGAATTCGAGTTAACTGCAAATAATTCTGATTTAGGCGATAAATTCTATAATTCTTTAAGAAGCCTTGTAAGCCCTCATCAATATGTTTCTTTTATTATTGCAACAAGAACTGGAATTTCTTCACTTCAAAAGAAAACGCCAATAAGTTCTCCTTTTTATAATATTTTTAAAAATAAAACATTAACTCTATTTTCAGAAGATGAAACTAAAGAGCTAATTACTAAATATTTCAAACTTCAAAAAATTGACGAAAAATATACTACAAAACTTTGCAATGAATTACCTCTATTGTTTCGCTTAACAGGATATCACCCTTATTTTATTCAAGCTTTGTGCTATAATCTTTGCGAAGATTTAACTATTAAAAATTGGCCCAAAGGTAAAGCCCTAAAAAAGGCAATTAAGGAATTTGAAGAAGATTCTTATCCACATTTTGATTATTATTGGGAAAATTCACTACCAGATGAAAAAGAACAATTATTACTATTTGCTAAGACTCAATATATTTCTAAAAAAAATATTAATATTGCTTTATTAAATAAGTTAGAAAACAGAGGACTTATATTAAAAGAAGATAAAGGATATAGATTATTTTCATTAATTTTTCAAAAATGGTTAAAAACATTTTCGAAAACTGTTTCAATTAAACCCGGAGTAAATTATCATTCAAAATGGTATATCCATAGAGAAAGTGAAGAAGAAAAAGCACTTTATTATCTTAGCCAATCAGGAAAACCTGTTGTACTATGGGGACCAACAAAAATTGGAAAAACAATGATGTTGGATTATTTGTTAGAAAGTATAGAAAGTAAAAGTAATGAACAAGTATCCATTATAAAGGTAAATACTTCAACAAATGAATTTTTTAAAGACAGCGATGATTATCTGCGATGGATTGCCAGTCAAATAGTATATGTAGTAAAGGAAAGTGAACAATGTGTTGTAGATGCATGGAAAAGAGAAACCATGGTTGGTAACAAGATCACATACTTATTAGAAAAATATATTTTAACTAGCAATAAAAAACTTATTATTATTTTTGATAATGCTGATGACAATTTAAAATATTCTAATAATTATGAATATTCCATTACAAATGATTTTTTTGATATACTTAGATCATGGGCAGAAGAGACAGAAGGAGTTTGGCAGAATTTAAGAATTATTATGACAATTTCAATGCCGCCAGCACTGTTAACTCAAAAATTAAATCGATCGCCTTTTAATCTTTGTGATCCAATTGAAGTCTCAGATTTTACTTTATTACAGCTTACTAAACTTGCTAATTTGTATGGCATTGATTTAAAACAAGAACATATAAAAGTAATAATGAAAGAAATTGGAGGGCATCCATATCTGTTTTCAGTACTAATAGATAAGCTTAGAATAGAAAATATTCCAATAACAAGAGAATTGAATACTGATATTATTATATCATTCTTAAAAGATGCCCTTCCTCCAAGAGATAAGGAAATAATTGATTCACTTGATATTATAAACAAATATAATAATTTAGTAAATTATAATACATTAATATTAAAATTATTTCGAGATGGTTTGATTATAAATGAAAAAAATGATTTTTTTAAAATAAGGTATAATATTTATGAGAAGCTATATGAAAAGGAGAAATGTCAAAATTTTGAACCTAAAAATTCTTATAAAGTTAGTAATGATTCAGCAAATGCTTTACAAAATCTAAAATCATCTAAAAACTATAACTTATCTAAAATAATAAAAATATTCTCTATTATTTTTATTATTATTAGTAGTATATTTTTGTATTATTATACTTCAAATCGTCAAACAAAAACGATTTACTTTCAAACTGATCCACAAAATGCTAATGTATTAATCAATAATAAAAGTCGGGGAAAAACTCCAATTGAAATTCAGTTACTTTATGGTGAATATATTGTATCATTAAAATTAGAAAATTATCAACCACAAACAATGGAGCTACATGTTAATTCAAAAACTGTAAATGATTTTTCAGCTAAACTTGAGCAGATAGAATAGACTTTAAAAGTGATCTATATAATACTGATATTTATATTAATAAATAATAAATATGAAGGTAAAACTTTGACCAGTTGAATGCTTTCTATAAGTATACATAAATTTAGGCTTGAGTCGCATGGTTATAAAGTATATAATAGCATAATTGAAATAAACGAAAAAAATATCAGAATCAAAAAATAATTGTATCTAATTCTACTTTGGCAGACTAATATTTAACCACCTAAAATATAAAATTTTTACATTTTTATTAATTTTCTGCATTTCATTAAAAAAACAATAAATTAATTATCAGTTTACCAAAGTAGAACTAAATTGTAGCTGAGTAATTATTTATTAGATTTAAATAACTTAATAAAGGTTTTTTTATGAGAAACATAATAGAGAGATTGATGTTCATTTGTTTTATTTTGCTTTTTTTTATATTTTCATCTTGTAAATTAATACCAGAGTTAACAAAAACGATATCTGAAATAGCCAATCTAAAAAGCAATACAATAAATATAAGCTTCAAAGCTATTCCCAAATTGAATTTATGCGGGCCCAATGATCATAGACCTAAAACTTTATTCATATGTATTTACCAGCTTAAAGAAATACATAGATTCGAAGAATTAACATATGGTGAAGAAAGCTTTGCTGGCATAGATTTTATTTTAAACTGTGATAAAACTGAATTCTATAATGATGATAGTGTAATAGAAACAAAACGATTGCTCATAGATCCAGATAGTTCAATTTCAATTAATATGGAAATTCAATCTGATGCTAAATATTTATACATAGTTGGTAACTTCTGTATTATGGAAAAAAGCAAAATCATACAAATTATTGAAAAACCATTTGATGATTTAAAATTTCTTTTAAAAAGCTATGAAATTAAGAAGTTATAGGATAATAATATAATAAAATCTATTGTTATTTATTAATATTGATAGTTTCGTAAAAAGTCCATTTTTTAGAAATTGCTGTTTACAATTTCCGGATAGGTCTACAAGTGTATGCATTTTTTTCTTAGCGCTGAAAGCGCGAAATAATATAGCCCAGGGAGAAGCCCTGGGTAATGATCTTCAGCGATTTAAGCCCTGTAAGGGCGTAATAATAATTGATTCATGTTTTTATTCGCCCTTACAGGGCAAAAATCACTGTAGATCGTTACCCAGGGCGTTGCCCTGGGTTATATTATTTCGCGCTTTCAGCGCTAAGAAAAAATGCATACACTTATAGACTTATCCTACAATTTCAAAGCGTTACAAAGAAAAAGTACCTCATTTTGACTTTTTACGAGACCATCAATATTAAAATTTAAAATAATAAGTTGTAAATATTATTTTTAAATTAATAAAAACTTAATAATATTAAGACAGATAAATTCCGCCTAAAGGCGGAACAACATACTATTTATTTTATTTTTAGATTTATAAGTATGTAGTTTCGTTTTAAGGCGGAATCGGATTTAACAATTATTATATTATAATCAATTGGTTATAAAATAGTTTTGTTTTTTCCGATACACAATTATATTGAGAAGGCAAAAAATATACCATGACAAACCAATATTTAATGATCACATAAATAAATTTCAATTACAAGAAAAAAATGGTTTTGAATTGAAATACATAATTTCATCAATTCAAAGATAATAGTATTTTTGAATTTATGAATAATACGAATGGGATAGAAGTGAAAATATATAGTATGATTATTCCCAATTCTGTTATTTTAGCTCAACAATGTTAATAGGTTATATATCTTAAAATTCAAAACTCATAATATTTTTTTTAATTTTTGAAATCATTTTTAATAAATTTTACGAATAAGAATTCATAGTTATCCATATTACTCATTTTATTGAAACTCATAATTCGTTAAAATAAATCATGATTAACCATTTTAAGCTTGCCTTTTTAAATTCTATGCCTATGTATGATAATTCATTAAATTAAAAATTTTTTATTATAAACAATTAAGGAGTTAATTTAATATGATTAAAAAATATAAAAATTTTATATTATTATGTATTTTTTTAATTATAATAATATTTTCAAAAAACACTTTTGCAGAATATATGAAAGCACCAAACTCAAATTATTATAAAAATCCTGTTGAGTTGTATGAAAAAGATACTTTTATTGAATCATGGTCTGAATGGATTATTTTTGCATCAAAAAATAATATAAAAATATATAAATCTCCTGATATGAAAGAACAAATTGGATCTGCAAATTACCTTGAACGTTTTAAAGTAAAATCGAAAAAGAGGAACTTGATTCAAATTAAAGGCGATCAAAAAAATATTGATTCTATTTTTGGATGGAGTGAAATACAAAATTTTATTATTCTACCACAATCTATTAAAACAGAAAATTCTGTAAAATATAAAGCATTAATTGTCAATAAACAAGGTGCAATTAAAGGTAAACTTTATGAAGTAAAACCTTTAAGATCTCCTGAAATAAATGCAGAAGAAACAGGAGAGGAAATCAAACTTTTAGATTTTGTACATGTTTACAAATTTTATCCTGATTATCCTGATGATCCTATTTCAAACAAATTTGAACCTGAATATGTATTATTAGGTTCTAAACATTATTTTGTTCCAAAATTTGATAATAAAAATACTCTATCTATAAACAATGTAATTCTTGGCTGGGTTAAATATAATCGTTTTTTGATTTGGAATACAAGAGAAGGTTTACAACCATTTAATGAGAGAAAGCATCCTATTTATTTTTTTAAGACTATTCAAGAAATTAAGGAATACTATAATACTCATGTTGATAATGATGAAGAGCCAGAGACACCACTTGTTGTAAATTTTGATAAAAAAGACAAACTTGATAAAAGTGCGTGGCCTAAAGAAAAGCCTCGATATGCTATATTAAATAAAAATGACGATGTAACTAAACCATTTGAAATTGGTATTTCAAGCACCTCTCTTGATGCATTAAGAGTTCGCAGTGTTATAGAGGATTTGTTAGAAAAATCAAAAAATCGAGATATTGTATTTGTTATTGATGGAACATGGAGCATGGAGCCATATATAAAATTAGTTGGTGATATAATCAATCGAGTTATGGAAAATTTTAATAAAGCAAGGGAAGAAAAGCAAGAAGTAGGTAATTTACGCTTTGGAGTAGCTATATATCGTGATTATCCTTCAGATGATAATAGTGCTGAAAATTATGCTTTTGAAATAATTAAAAAGTTAACAAGTGATGCCAAAAGTATTCAACTTGAAATATCCAAAGTATTGGTTACAAAAGAAGATTGTAAGCAAAACATTAATAGCGATACCTGCTTTCCAGAAGCTGTATTTAATGGTCTTGTTAGAAGTATTAAAGATATGAACTGGGCAGGAGAATCTCGAAAAATGATTATTCATATTGGTGACAATGGTAACCATAACAAAAAAGATCCTTATAATGAAGATGATATTGTTAAACTATTAGTTGAAAATGATATTTCATACCATGCAATACAAATAGTAGCAAAAGAGGGTCCTGAATCTTTTAAAAAAGCTCAAAAATCATTTAACTCTCAGGTTCGTAGAATAATAAAAAACACAGTTACTCAATGGGCACAAAAAGTTGAAAATTCTGATTTAATTGAAACAAAAAATGACTTACTTTCAGAACTAAATAATATAATTAATATAGGGAAGCAATCATGCAGTAAAAGCTGCTGTGATTATATATATAATAAAAAGAGCAGGTGGTCACTGCGTTGTTTAGAAACAGAAGGAAGCTACTACTCAAAAAACATAACGAATTTAGAACAATATACAAAAATTGTTATGCAGCAGATTGATGAAATATCAACAGAAGTATATGAATCACGCTCAATTTTAGGGGATTTAATACTTGGAAAATTAAGTAAAGCAAAATTCAAAACTAATGATACATCCTATAAGCCCCTTCTAATGCCTGGGGTTATTGAACAATTAATTAAAAATATTGGTAAAGATATGCTTGATAATAATGCTGACAATAGCTTAGAATCCCTTCCTGTATATAATTCAATTAAAGACCCTCTAAAACAATTTTTAGTCAATACTGATTTATCATTTAAAGAGCGTAAACAAAAAGAAAATGAGCTGATTAACATAATAGGTTCATTTTGCTTAAAACAATATTTAAAAGAAGATGTTCAATTCTATACAAAAGCATTTGTTATGTGTAAACGTCCAGGTAACCTTTATGCTGAGGATCCATTTCAATTAAAAAAAATGGTTTTATTTACAAGAGATGAATTTGAAAGTCTAATAAGGCCTTTTCGGTATTTTGTAGAAAAATACCAATGCAACATTACCCCTAAGAATATTAAAGATATTTGGAGATCGCTATTAACAGGAATCATTGGAGATAAAGCAGTTGGGTATGTTCAATTATCAATGAAATTAAATGAAGAATTCTTAAAACAACATGGAATTACATTGAGATATAATCATCCATTACTCAAAATTTCATACTCAGAGATTGTAGCAGGATTAGAAAGGTTGCCTGATGAAGAAAAAAAGGAATTAGAAACATTTTTGTGTAATACACAGGCTAAATTAACAAAAATACTTGATGATGATGATAGGTTCTTTTCAATTTTAGGTGTTAAACATATATGGATTGATGCATCGGAACTGCCTTAGGTATAAAGATTTTGGACTTTGTTTCCATGTCAATATTCGTCCTCAACGTACCAATATACGCCTGCAGATAATTTTGATATGGTGCCTTGCCATAATCTTTATATGAAAGTAGATCTGAATTTTCATGATTAAAGGATTATTAACAGAATTTTATTCCTGGTGATCTTAAAATTTATTACTTTCATTTTTTGTTGTGACCATCTGGTCATGGACGTTTATAACTAAATCAAGTTGGAAAAAATATAACATTGAAAATATTATAAAAAATAATAATATTGTATTTAACTGCATACTCATAGGATCTTATGGAGGTAGCATACTAAAAAAACTAACTGATATTTCAGGTGGAAAACTGATTAAATGCGAAACTGGATGTAGTATTAAACAGTCAATTATTAATATTTTTACAATAGATTATCATAAAACCTAACTCACCATAAGTATCTTTAAGTATCTTTAATTACAATTTATCCCATATTAATTCAGGCTAAAAAACAAATTCAAAAAAATAAGCGGTCTTACTTAAATAATGACGTCTAATATAATTCAACAAAATTGTATCAGCCTGGAAGTTTTAATTATTAAATTATATGTATTTAAAAAAGAAATTTTTCATTTTAACCATATTTGTATTGTATTTTTTTTTCAATAAAGAGTTACGCATATTTAAAAGCCCCTAATTTTAGTTTATATAATAATCCAGTTGAGTTAGATATTTCATTACGAAATAATCACCCTTTGCTTAAATTGTCATATTCTGATATAGTATAGTTAATGGACTAATGAGATTATCAGTTGACGAAAAGGAATTTTTTCGAGTGATATTTGGATATTTGTGTAAAACTTATCAAAGGTTAATAAATATTTATGATAATGATGAAAATTATTTTATGTATCGGAAAAACAAAACGATTTTATAACTAATTGATTATAATATATTAATTGTTTATTTCGAATCCGCCTAAAGGCGGAACTACATACTTATAATTCTAAAAATGAATTAAATAGTACGTAATTCCGCCTTTAGGCGGAATTTATCTATTTGAAATACACTAAGTTGTTATTTATTTAAGAACAATTAATGTTTTTGCCCGAAGGGCATTATGTTCAATTTTTTGGAAATAAATATATATGGGTTGATGCTTCATTTTACCATAAGGAATCTAAGTTTATGACTATTAATCAAAACCAATTTAAAAATATAAAATGTAATAATTTTGTTAACTGGTTCTTTTATAGTGCTGTTTTATCTTTAGTGCCATATATGTTCCAATTGATATTAATGTGGAAAAATGGTGTATTGTGTAAAAATGGTATATTCCTACTTAATAAATTATTTGAAAATGGTTCAATGTTCTTAATTGTTATAAGTCTTTTATGTCCTATATTAGGAAACTTATATGCACTTAAACAATCAGAAAAACCTTTAAAGAATTTTATACAAAATCTTTTTTTTGTATTATCTCTTATTATGATAATCTGTTCAGCATTTTTTTATGCACTAATAATTGTAGAGCATGGTATTGAACGTGATTTAACTAGTATCTCCATTTTTATTTACATTTTTACAGTATTAACATACTGTGTATATGAATTTAACTTGAGGACTAATTTATGAGAATAGATATTATATATATACTTGAATTAATTATTAAAATTACAACTTTTATTGCATTTATTGGATTTATAATAGCTATTATCCATCAAGCAAAAACTACAAAATATAATAACATATTCAAATCATTCATGATTGATGGATATGATAATATTTCATCAATATTATAAAGGACTAATCATAATTATGATTTATTCATTTTATTCATTTAAAGGCGGCGTTGGAAGATCAATGGCAATGGCTAATGTTGCTGAAATATTGTATCAAAAAGGATTTAATGTTGTTATTATTGATTGGGATTTAGAAGCTCCTGGATTAGGCAATTATTTTTTTTCAATTAATGAGAGTAATAACAAGAAGAAAGGGATTGCAAATTATATTGCCAGATACATTGATAATGCAAGAAGAAAAAAGAAAATTGATTTTCATATTAAAGATTACATTATTCCTATTTATCCAGACTACTCTAACAAAGATAAAAATAATCTTTTCTACATTCATTCTGGCTATGAACTTAAAGAAAAAGAGGATGATTTTATTAGATTCGTGAGAACTTTTAGCTGGTATGATTTTTATAAAAAATATAATGCCCAATCATTTGTTAGTTTATTACGAAATCAGCTAGAGTCATTAGCTGATTATGTTTTAGTTGACAGCAGAACAGGTTTCAGCGAAATTGGTGGGATATGTACTTATGATATTGCTGATGCTGTTGTTATGTTTTGTTCCCCTGGCGTACAAAATATTCAAGGAACATATAAAATGGCAAGTGAATTTAAGAGTACAGATAAAACAGAATTTCGCAATAACAGACCATTGGATATTCTTATTATTCCTTCACGAATAGAACAAAATGAATATGAAAAGAAAAAAATATTTAAACAAAAATTTAAAAAATCTTTTAATGAATTTGTTCCTGATGCTTTTCATCTTAATGATGAAAAAAAATTGACTGTTGATCATTTTTGGGATGCTAAAATACCTTATGTTCCTTTTTATGCTTTTGAAGAAGAATTAGCTGTTAAAGGTGGTCTGAATGATGAAAATGAAACTCTTTGGAAAGCTTATAACAAGCTTGTTATTTTAATGCAGGCTTTATTTAATTATGATATCTTTTTAAGTTATCATGATGAAGATGTTCAATGGTGTAAAGGATTCGTCAATTCTATGCAATACAATGGTGTTAGCATATGGTTTGCAGAAAAAGAAATATCACCTGGAAGTAGTATATATAAAAATTTAGATCATGGTCGTTCTAAATCTAAAAAGATTATAATGATTTGCAGTCATAATAGTGATAAATTAAATGCCAGTGATAAACTCTATAGAGAGTCAATATTAAAATCTAATAAGAAAATTATTCCAATTCTTATAGATGATAGTAAATTACCTGAGGATATGTCAAATTTGAAACCTTTTATATTTAATAAAAAGGAAAGCTTTGAATCTCAAGTTAAGCAAATTACAAATTTGATAAAAAAAGAGGAGCTTATTTAATATTGTATAAAATAATTAAATATGACGCTTTTATGAGTTATTCAAAAACAAATATGAATTTTGTTCATAAATTGAATAGATGTCTTATACAAGAAGGTTTTAAAATTTGCATATTAGATAATAGTTCTGAAAAAATCAAAAATGCAATTACATCTTCAAGAAAGATAATTTCAATATGGTCAATTGACTATTTTCAGGAAGAAATCTTGTGGAAGCACTTTGCTTATCTTGATGACTATCAAAGTAATGACAAAAAAGTAATTGCTGTGTTAATAGAAGATTGCAACATTCCATTATCTTTTAGACATTTAATGCTCATTGATTTTAGAGATAGTAAATCTTTTAATGATTCTATAAAACAGTTAATTGAATGTTTAAATGATACTATTTATGATAATGATTTTGCAGAATCAATAAATGTTCAAAAAAGAACAATAAATAAATCAAAGCCAAATGATGATTCAAATTCTAATTCTAATGATAAGAAAATAAAAGTTGCTAAATATCCATATCCATATCCATATCCATATATAATATTAATATCACTCATCTTATTAATATGCATAGTTATACTTTATGATTATTGGTCTAATGTTGACAGCCAAAAAAAAATTATTGTTTACGAGCAATTGTGCTATTTTTCAATAGATAGTATTCCTCAAAATGCTTTAGTTTACATCAATGGTGAAAAAATAGGAAAAACACCACTGTTTAAAATCCCTTTAAAAAATGGAAAAAACATTATTAATTTAAAATTAAAATGTTATAAAGAAGAATCAATTGAAGTACATTGTAATGAAAATTATAAGTTTGATAGTAAAATACCATCTTTTTATACTCTTGAAAAAAACAATGAATGTCAATAATAAATATTATTTAATTAAATATGTTTTTTTTATTTCATTATTATCTTTTTTGTTAAATAATGAAACAGCAGCATTTATGAAAGCACCTAATCCCTTTGTATATAAAAGTAACTTTGAACTATGGGATATAAATCCAAATCATTTAATAATGGATGATTGGTTGGTTTTTTCAGATAGAGAAAACAATAGTGTCTATAAAAAAGCAGATGATAAATCAGGAATTGTAAAAAAAGCACATTTTCTTGAAAAATTCAAAGTTATAGATAAACAAGGACGTTATATTAAACTAAGTGAAGTTAATACAAAAAAATTTGCTGGCTGGGGTAAAATTGAAAATTTTTTACTTTTAAATAATGCAATAAAAACAAACGATTTAATTACGCATAAAGCACTAATTATTAATCGATTGAGCAAGATTAAAGGAAATATTAATTATATTAATCCATTAAAAGCTCCATATGAGAATGCTTCACCAACTGATAGAAAAATTAGATTATTAAACTTTGCTTATATATTTCATTATTTTCCAAATCAAAAGAAGCCTGCTTTTGTATTAATAGGTTTAAATTCATACTTTTTTGGTAAGCAATATTTAAATAATAGATTATCCATAGATGAAGTTATTCTTGG
>Ga0272440_1002298_pt1 | contig 15029 bp, 27 predicted proteins | sample SSMMMBAug17_FD_192440 | JGI IMG/M metagenome (GOLD analysis project Ga0272440, IMG submission 192440) | Marine sediment archaeal communities from Little Sippewissett salt marsh, Falmouth, MA, United States - SSM-MMB-Aug17 | ecosystem: Environmental > Aquatic > Marine > Wetlands > Sediment ... | reverse complement strand
GGATGTTCTGAAAGTTGGGCGTACTCGAGAGCCTGCCCGTACCCGCGCCTACGTCCGACCCATGATGAGCTGTGCGCGTAGAATGCCAGCGTGTAAAGATACGCCCATCCTTTGTTGTGCGCGCAGTCTCAGCCCACGGTCTCATGTACGTGGTAAGAGCTTTCTTGAGCACGCCACGATATTGGAGGGCTGCGTATACTTTAGGATCAGTGATGGCAGCCTCTAGTGTATGTCTGTCTGTAGCAAGCTGCCCGGTCTTAGTGACTCCAAACTTAGCGCGGTCGGCAGCGCCTGCTACTAGTAGCGCCTCTGCTAGTTGCTTGCCCGAGTCAAAGTTGAGATCCTCTGCTTTGAGTTTCTTGCGCAACCAAGCCTCAATACGCTCCCACGCTTGGCCGTACGTCACTACGTCAGACTCAAGCCGCTCGAGATCAACCCGTACGCCCTCTTGTTCCATCGTGCGGAGCACGGGAGATAGCCGCCGCTCCCTATCGTAGGGCTCCAACATGCCGCGCATCTTGATTTGGTCATACGCTAGCCGCGCTAACTCCCACGTACGATCCACATCGCCAATGGCGTACTTGCCCACTAGCGGCGCAGGTGCGTAGGCTATGTACGCACCCGCAGGATGCTTGCCCTTGGGGCTCGTAGATATCTTCACACCGGGCACAGGTTGGTTGGTTACTAGCCAATCTTTGACTGCATCTTGCTCATCGGGGGGTAGGTTAAGGTAGCGTTCCGCACTTGGCTTTAGGCCGTAGGTCTTAGCATGAGGGTCAAGCAAAAACAACATGGGCAATGTATCGTGGTGCTGTTCCCACGATAACTTGGGCAAGCCCATGTGCCTCTCGGCTACCTCGATATCGAACCCTAGCCCGTTATGCCAGAGCACTGGCCTACCACTTTCGTAGATTTGTCCCAACGCACTACGCGCACGGGCGAACCCATCAGGGCTGTTACCTGATGGGTGCCCCCAAGCGTAATAGGTTGACTTTGAGCCAAGGCGAATCGCGACCCCTACCGGAGCGGGTGGATAGGTTGGGCGGTCGCGGATCGCCAAGGTCTCAAAGTCAACTGTTGCGCACGTCTTGAGCCAGTCTTTAGGCATCCCTAAAATTTCTTCTTGGCTCGGGTTTTGCGCGCAGGTGCTTTGGCAGCCGGCTGATTAACCTCATCCGCATCCGTCACTGTTTTGTAAGGAAACTCGATCAAGTCTCGAGCCTCCTTATGGCGCTCCAAGATCGCCTTGTGAAGCTCTTTGGGGGCAGGCTGCAACTGCTCAAAGCAAAGTCGAAACTGTGTTTTCGGATCGGACTCCAAAGACACCAAGGTAGCTACGCCAAACGGCGGAAGCTTTTGGACCTTGGCAATCTGTTTGACATAGGTTGCGTACCCCTTCAACGACGTTGGAGGCAAGCGTAGAAAGCCAATCTCTGCCTTGGCCAATTGCTCAGGAGTGTCAAACTCAAAGCCGCCCGACGCATCAAGCCGCCCTGCTGAGATCAGCGCAAGGCGTCGCCGGTTGGCGCAGGCCTTACCACGTCCGCGCGCAGCCGAGCCCCACTGATTGTTAGGGCATCCAGCGCAGCCCTTAGCTTGTGGGTCTGTGCTCTCAGCATGCGGGCACATCTCATCCTCACTACGCCCAAATGCGTAGCACACGGGAGAGGACGGGCTATCGGGATTGTAGTCTTCTGTGTAGTAACTGTTCTCGAGGATGCCATCCAAGATAACCACGGCCATTTGATTGTTGGGTAGCGGTGCGTCCCCGTACGTGAGCTTACCCCCACGTGTCGAGAAAAACGATCCACCCCCTACGCCGGCCTCCTGATCGGCGTATTCGCTGGCCAGTTTCGCAAGCTCCTCATCGTACGTTGCTAGTGCTTCTTGCTTTTTTCTGGTTGCCACTTGTTCACTCCTTTAGAGTTTTTTGAGAGATACATCTTTGTCCTGAAAAACTTCCACCCCAGGCACGGCTTTATTATCCTCCCACAATTCGCGGATCGCGGGCTCGCTCACGCGCCGCTGCAATAGGTGAAAGGCGTTGCGACGCTTGATATAGGCGTAGAACTTTTCCCAGTCTCCAACAGTCGGCTTGGGTTTGATTACGATCGTCGCGCTTGCGGCCTTGCCTGCAATTCCCATTGCCTCGCTTGCGGGTAGCTCAGCAATCAAGCGTTCCTTCAACTCATAACGCTCCGACTTGAGCGCAGCAACCTGCTTATTCATCTCGGCTATCTCGTGCTTCAACTCATAGAGCCGATCCACGCAAGCCCCTAGCGTCTTTGGCGCATTCTTCTTCCGCGTTGCCATTTGAAACCCCTTCCTTGTGACTGTAGCACACCACCCCGACAATTCTAACGCAGCTCTTGTGCCCTCCTTACCAGCATAGTGAGCGCCGCTGTAGTCACAGCATCTTGCTCTTGATTCCCGTGTACCATAACCCAACGCCACTCATCCCCCCGCCTCTGGGAGAGCAAAGCAGAATCGAGCCAATGGTCTACGTACAGCCGCCGTAACCTCTCGGCACGTTGTTTCTTACCCTCATAAATACTAGCCTCGCCCCCTCTATCAGCCTGTCTTTTTAGCGCAACCTCGGGCGGTACGTCAACTAGAATGCTGATATCTGGTTGCGGGAGCACTGCTGCAAGCCCCGCAAGAAACGCCGGATCGAGCCCTTCATATTGCCCATACACAATGCTAGATGCGTGGTACCGATCGAGTACCAAGGTGTCGTTACTCAGTCCGCAGGCTCGTCGCAGTAAGTCGATCCGCTCAATGCGATTGCATGTCTGCAAGGTCTGAAACGCCAGTGGGGCGTCCATTGTATACTGGGCAAAGCCCCATCCACCCTCTAGATATGAGCGGATTGCTGATCCTGTAGTCGCTTCGTAGTCTGGAAACGCTTGGACCCCGCACTCGAGAAACCTCGCCAGGTTGCGCGCTAGCGTGCTTTTACCCGACCCATCAGGGCCTTCAATCTCAATCAACATACCGGACCCCTCTCAAGAACCCATAGCGGGGTTGTGCCCGTTTCTGGGAACGTCTTAACAGCTTCGTGCAACTCAGCTGCGAACGTCGACAGCATCTCCCCTTGATAAGCGCTCAATGGTCCCACGTCTAACACCCTCATACCTAACCGCGCTGCCTCCTCCCTCTCACCACGCGAGCCTTGGGATTGTTCCCATCCAGCCAACAAGATCATAGCGTCACAAAGGCGCATCCAATCAAGCGTTGCGCGTATCCAATACTCGCTAGTCAACGTTCCATCGAATACGCGCCCGATAGCGTGGGGCACAAGCGGATTGCATCCCAGTACCCGCAACGCCTGACCCCACGCTTCGGCATGCTCAACATTCTGATGTACCTCCCAAGCGTTCTTAGCTCGGAACGGCCCAGCGACGTACACCCTAGGCATTCTAGCCACAATGACACCCTCCCTGGTACAGCCTTCTAAGTTTCTTCAAGTTGCGTGCTTCTGACTGTTGTACTGCTTGACGCGTTAGCCCAAGGGTCGCGGCTACTTCATCTTGCGTAGCCCCACAGTGCCGAGCGACTAGGATGGCAGCGGCCTGGGGCTTGACTCGCTTTAGAGCTACGCGCAGATCCTTTAGTCCTGTGTCGAAGTCCGCTCCCACCGGGGCTGTTGACAGCCGATCCAAGTTGCGCCTACGCCAGCTATCTGCGATCTGAGGCCCGTCAATCTCTGCTGCATCAAGCCATAGTGTTTGCACAGCAGGCCCAACTTGCCCTACCAACTTACGAACAACCTTATGCTTGTTGGGAATAGCATAGAGCCTAAGCCTCCAACGAACCTGAGATCGCATATACCGAATGAAATAGTTAGTAGGGTTTTGCTCCAGATCAAAGCGATCCACGGCTTTCCAAGCTGCAAGCATGGCTTCTTGATGGAGATCGTCATATTCAACCCACCAATAGCACTTGACCGCTAACCCTACCAACTTGCGAATGTAGCCCGTAAAGTGCGTTAATACGGCCTGCGCATCTCGTTTCTCGAGCGCACTACGTAGCTCATCTAGCGATAGCATATCGGTCTCGTCTCTTGTCTCGAGTGCTCGTAAACACGGGCGCGCCCTCCCGATCCAACCGAGCAATCAGTTTATCTACTGACACTCGATCGCGGATCAATTGCTCCTCATGGGCAAGCCAAGCCACCCGCTTACGGGCAGCCCATACCGTGTCGCGCGTAACGCCCGCACACAAGCAAGCGTCGCCGACTGAAAGCCCCGCACGTAGTGCTGAGAGATACTCATCAATCCAGTTATTGTCTCTTGCAGCTGCCATAACAACCCTCCTAAAGGCACTTACTCAGCAGCGCGTTAGCACTGGGCAAGTGGCAGCCGCTGATGTAGCGCAGCAGCTCGTGGCGAAACATTCCGAGATCTGGAGTGGTAACGAGTATGTTACCGTCCTGAATACCCGCGCGCCAACGACAAGGACACTCGGGCGTTGGCGTCAAGCCCTTGGCAATGCAATGCCAATCGGGTGCGCTAACTGGTAGCAACTGAATGGACGCATCAATACAAGATGACTCCCACTTACGTGGGACCTTGATCTCGAGACAACCGCGACAGCTCATCTCGTCCCGAATCACGATCGGGTCATTGTAGCACCAGGCCCCGGGCACTTCACTAGGTGCGATCCTTCGCCCCATCAAGCCTTGCTCTCTCAGACATTGGTACAGCTCAACTATCTCGGAATCGATCTGTGCGCCGATCTCTGGCCAAAGCTCATCATGCCCCGACAAGTCAACTGCCACGCCCAGGCCCGTAGTGTGCGAGCGAGCAACCTTGTAATGCTCGCGTGGAATCTGTGAAGGCGCTAGCGTATCGCAAGGCCCGTATTCATAGCCGCAATGCAGCCCCCAAAGCCCGCCGCACGCAAAGGCTATGACAATCGCTGTCATCAATGCTCGTTTCATCGTGGATACCACCCCTTCACAACGGCCAAGATGTGCACTAACACAGTGCACACCAGCCCCAAAAGTCCTAGCCACAAGCTCTCATCAAGCGCGACGTACGCCGAAAAGGCGTAGCTGGCCAGTAGTACTAGATCAAGTTTCATCAGGCTGCCTAAACGGGTAGTGTACAGACCCTTTTGTCTCGTACACTACAACCTCTATTGTTCCATCCTCCTCGCCATAGGTGATTGCCTGATCATCACCAGGCAAAAAGATCTGCGCCAGATGCGCGTTCTCTCCATCAAAAAGAATCCGCGCCTCCGCAGCTTCGAAGTACATAATTGTTTGAGCCGTACAACCCGGCCTAGTCGGCTTAATCGGTTCGTAAACCGTCCTCAACGTTACTCTGCACAGCATCTAGATACCCCTTCCGTTCAGTCCTATCGAATGTGATAGGCTCGTTTCAATTGCTCCACACTCCCCCGGTCTGCAACCAACGGATGAAAAAACGCCCTCGCTTGCGTCGGGTGCATTACGGTGTACTCCACTGGACTATGTCCGAGTCCTAGCACGTATCCTAAAGCGTGGCGCACTGCAGACTCTACCACCCGCAAGCTCAGCACTTCCGCAGCATCTACATGCACTAGCAGCACCGCTCCCACGATACACCCGCTATCATGCCTGTAGATGTGCGCTCTCACAATCTCATCAGATGAGTAGAGATTGTGGCGCACGTCTAACGGCTGCGCCAGCTCGTGAGCTGTGGCCTTGCCCGGCGTTACAGTAGCCACGGACACTCGCGGATCCTTGTAAGTGCGTTGCACTAACAAAACTGGGGCACCTATCGCGCTATTCCAATAGGTCACAGCATTTTGCACGATGCTACTAAATGTTGCGTGCCTGAGCGGCCCCACACCTACGTCAATGGGAGGCTCGCAAAGGCGCGTAGCCTGATAGCCCGGATCTTGCGAGCTGCTGACTACGGGCACGCTAGGAGCGGCGCAATTGCCGATAATCAGTAAGAGCGCAAGCCAACGCATCAAAACCCCCCGTTGCCTAGGGCATCTCGATCGGCCTTTTGTTGGGCGATCAAAGCTCGCAGATCCTCCCGAGCTACCCTCAAATTAGACCCACGCTCAAAGCCCGCCACCCTCTCAGCAGTAGCTGTCAAGGTCTCCAGCTGTCGGCGCAAGATCCCTATTGCCTGCTTCAAAGCCTCTAATTTCTCTTCTGTAGTCATCGTTGCACCCCTTTACCGTTACACGCGGAGCACCTCACAGCTACTCGAGCAAAGCCCCTAGTGAGATAGACCTTACCCGTACCGCTGCAAACAGTGCACTTGCGCGTGCGCCTAGCATAGGCCATCAGACAGTCGTAGGCCTTGCGCACCTGATCAAACATGGCTGGGTCTCCCCCATGATCCGGATGGTGCTGCGCCGCCAGCTCGCGGAAGCGTGTTTTGATCTCCAACTCAAATGGGTCTGTGCAGATCACCCCTAGGATCTCCCGAGCCTCGCGCAGCCTCATTTAGCCCGCCTTTGCCGCTTGCGTTCTGCCCACAAAGCATTAGCTACCACGCTCCGATATGCCGACAAATCCCGCTCGTAGCGCAACCGTTCTAGTGGCACGTACCCGCTAAAGTCAGCAGTGGGCACACGTGGCACACGAGCCAACGCCCAACGGGCTACCGCTAGCAGCTTACGTTCTAGCCCCTTGCCCATTACGATCCCTCTCAATGATTGAATACACCGCAGCTAGGATCCCCTCGCCACGCCCATCGTCAATGGCCTTGATAATGCGATTGAGCTTATCCACCCATGCCACAAGCGTAGGGCGTATGGCATCAAGGGCTGCCACGGAGGCGGTGGCAAAATCCCGATTGGGGAGAAAGACGGACTGAGCCCCACGGGCTCGCAGCACATAGCCACCCTCATAAGACTCCAGAGAGTAAATGCTCACTACCGCGTCAAGGTCTTGTGCATTATCTGCGCGCAATCTCCAGCCCCCTACTGTGCGGGCCCATCGTAGCGCCGCCATCAGTCTAGAGCCCTGAGCTGAGCCCTGAGGTTAGCCACAAGCTCATCACTACGTTCGCGAGCATTCTTGGCTTGCTCGAGAGCAAGCTGTGCTCGGACCACAGCCCTAAGGCACTCCACCCTAAAACGCTCCTGTTCTTGCGGATCGATCTGTGTCATTGGAACCCCTTCCTTTCATGCGGCGACTTTGCCGCGTACATCCACGGTAGCAGACTGGGCGATGCAGTCCACAAAAATCGACCGACGCACTGCGTCAATCGTCTTTTTTCTCACAGTGCCCCTTGCACGGCTTTTGGCACTTACCGCCGCACTTGCAGGCCTTGCGTCGCTTGAATGTATTCTCCCACGCTTGCTCGTAAGCCTCCCTGCTGACTTGCCGAGGCCTCTGGTTGTCACCCTTGCCCATCAATACTTGCCTCCCCGCTCTTTGAGTCGAGCGTCATAAATGTGCCTAGTCAACTGCTTGCGCGTACTGCTGCGCCACTTGCGTCCATTGCGCACTACATAGAACCGCTCTTTAGTGGGCCCTACGGACAGCACGATCGGATTGCTGAAAGAAGCGCGCAGCTTGAGCCCCATGGTAGACGAAGCTACCGGGGGCCCCTTACGGGTAAGGTCGTAAATCTCGCACAGCTCAGCAGCTGTGTACGCATCACGTGTCAATGGCATGCCGTCCTTAGACTTGAAGAGACTAAGCTTGCTCTCTGGTTGCTCCTTTAGATCATGCACCCAAAGCTCTAGCTCGCTCTTGCCATGTAGTTGCATCTCGGTTTTAGACGCCGTGCTTAGCGCGTTGCCCTTGGGGTCCCAATCGCCAAAGTCGTAATGAAGCGCGTAGTAAAGCAGCGCGCTAGGCCCCCCGTTAGCGCACCAACTCCAAAGCCGGTTATAGAACGCCTTACGTTCCTTCGCCGCTGTAACCTCATGCACAAACATTCGCCGATCGCGATCCTCCATATAGAACGCATTAGCATGGTTGGACGTCAAGTACATGTTACAATAATCAGGTAGATCATACTGCGGAATATACTTAGTGTTGACGCGTATCGTGTCGCGCGTAATCATACTCTTGAGCTTGTCTGCCTTGCTGCGCGAGTCAAAGGATGAGACGTCATCAATAACAGCAAGTGTGCGATTGGCAGCCCAATCATTGTTAGGACTCTCTAGCTCATCTTGCGTTATCAGCGAAAAGTTATCCTCGCCATGTACCTTGCCGAGGATGACGCCCACTAAGGACTTACCCACGCCTTGCTCGTAGCCCCACAACCCGCACGCGGTAGTAAGCTTAGTACCTGGATGCGCGAGCGGGTACAGACACCAGCATTCAAACCAACGCCTAGCCTCATCCAACTCCCCAGAAAACAGAAAGCTAAGCAAGTCGCGCCATGGTGAAACATCACCCTTAATAGGCTCGCAGCCCCACCCGCGCCAGCCATTGAGCTTACCCTCAATAACAGGCTCGCCCCCCGGGAGGTACGTAAGCGCTCGATACTCTCGACGCGTAGGCCACTCGATCCAAGCATCCCCCACCTTGCGTCGCTTGAGCTGAGACCCACGATCTCCCTCAATGCGCTCGTGCGCCCATTGGTTGGCTACAATGGCAGTGCGGAATTTGGAGGCTTCCCACCGATTATCTTCTATCGTGTCGAGAACAACGCCCGTGTCTAGTATGAATGCATAGCGCGCGTTAAATCCATGCAAAGCTTGGCTCAGCTCATCACATCGGAGCTTAGCTAGCTCTACCTCCAATGCACTTGGACCCATCGCCACTAGGTAGTCATCAAGCCCGGTCTTACCATTGGGTAGCACATCAGGCAAATAAAGTATCGTAGGCTGCGCACCACGGTCTACGAGCGCACGCATGAGGCCCGCTGCTGCCTTGGCTACGTCGGGATTAGCACGTGCGTCGGAGTCGTATATAATACGAACAACACGCCCAGCCCAATTGATCTTTTCAAGCTCAGGTAAGAAGCCCCAACCCTGCTTTTTGCTGCGCCAACTCGAGACACCTCCTAGACCAATAGTAGGGGCTGTATCATCAAAGCGCGCTGCACATAGAGCTTTAATCTCCCCTTCTGTAATCCATATAGACTGCTCGATATCCTGTGCGATATCTTGCCAGTCGTAAGCAAGGGGGAAGTATGCAGCGGGCGGGCTGCCTGGGGTCTGCAGATATTTGGGCAAGGTCTTGATTGCGCCGAAAGCACCAGGCTTAGGCTTGCTCAGCAGTCGATAGCGCTTGATGTCTTTGCGCTGCTTTCCGTCAAGTCCGTAGTAAGGCAGCTCGATTGAGATCACAGAATGCCCAATTACGCGTTGTGTCTGTGCGGTGTCTAGAAAACGGATCCCGTTCTTTCGGGCATACTCCGCATCAATGTTAGACTCCGATAGCTTCTTTAGCCCGAGTCTCTCTGCCTCGGAACGCTTAGGGCGCGCTACCACGCTATGCCTCAAAGTATGTGGATAGAGAGTACATGGTTACCCCTTCAAGGGGCTAGCGTCGCGCAGTCCGCAGGAAGGGGCAGTACCGCTAACCGCGCAACGCAAAGCCCAAACCTAATATAGGGCCAGTTTCTGAGCCTAATACAGTCGCGCATTACTCGCGAGAGATTCCGAGATCGCTTGACACAGATTGTCTAGTTTCTTCTGTGCGCGCCATGCTCGATCTCGCATTGCGTTGCACGCTCGAAAAACTTTTTCAATGTCATCCGGGGGGCCTTTGAGCGTGACGTCATCAATCGTTAGCGCTGCTGTCGACGTCTCGCCGTCCCAACACATACTGATATCGGGCTTCAAATGAAGTAGTCTCAAGTCCGTCATGGTGATCAACTTTCTTGCGGGTAAGCGTACCCACACAAGCTGGGATCGTAAGAAGCACAAAAGGCGCAGCTCGGGTTAGAAACTCTAGGAGCCAATCTCTCACTCTTCACCCTTCTGTCGCGCGAGGATAGCTTCTATTTCGTCTACGGCAGCATACAATTCTTTTGTATCATAGTGTTCAACAGACCAATCTCGCGATTTTTTTAGCTCTTCGACTGCTTCTCGCAACTCTGCGAGTTGGGCGCGGGCTTCGTCACGCTCCCTCACTGCCTTGGCGAGGTCCGCCGATACGCTGGCCAAGGCTGCATCCGCTACGTTGTATTCGTCGCGCCAATAATTGCGCAGCGCTTCGAGCAGGTCCGCGCTAAATGGTTTGTCACTCATCACTCACCGCCCCTCTGCCGAGCGAGACACTTCGCGCAAGTAGGCTCGTCGTAAGAGCTAACGCCCGGTAGGATCACGTAGTGGCCGCACAGGGTCTTGACCGAGGTCACCCCTTCGCGTGGCTTACGCGCAGTAGCGGTCACACATTTGCCAATGCGGCCGCGCTCATCACGCCAGTGCACGCACCAAGCTTTCACAACTCCCCGCCTTTCTGTCGCGCGAGAATGGCACGTAGATTCTCATTGGCTTCATCAATGTGAGTCATGTCATGTGATACACGTCCGTCGTTCAGAACTAAGCCCGATAAACGTTTAGCCGCCTCTCGCAGCTCAGTGAGCTGGGCTACAGCCTCATCGCGCTGGCGTCTCGCCCGCACCAGCGCAGCAAGCGGTTCCGCATCAAATTCGCCGACAATCAACCTCTTGCGCAGACCAAACAACTCGCCCAGCACCTTTTCCGCGCTCAATAGTTTGTCAGTCATGGTCGCCTCCCCGCACGTTTCAAGCTGCATTGGGTCGACGGTGCGGACGATCCGTTCGTCCCAACAGTCAAAATGTGCCCCCGTAGTAGAGAGCCAAGTTCCACCAGAATACTTCTCAAGTTGAGTGCCGCGGAACCGATACGTTGCGTTGGTACCCTTTACCACCTTGTACGGCGTCTCGTCGTCCACGTAGGGGTGTCTCGCGATTTCTGCTGCTGCTTCCCACGCTCTCATTTCGCCACCTGCTTTCGCCGGAAACGACGGCCAACTATGTGCTGTACTGCGTACCCATCATTGCGCCACTGAAACCCGATGGAATAACAAACGGGAAACCACGTATTATGATTCCGCGCCCTGGCTTCTACTTCTTCACCCCTTTCTAAGGCCTCTGCGGCTTCTTTGTCCGTGCATTCCACCCATTGCGGTTGCGGGGGACGGGCGCGGATTCGGCGTTCTTCCAGCTCAATAGCACCTATACATGTGCTTCCGGTCACAGCAGCCCAACCGTCCCAGTGAGGGCTTCGGTATTCCACATCCCACCCGCGCTTGCGGAGGCTAAGCACTTCCTCGCCTTTGATGTCAATCCAATCGCTCATGGTTGTTTCTTCTCTTTCTCCCAAAAACCGCTCTCTGGCGTCGGGGCGTTGTGGGATTTTTTCACGAGTCACCACTCACCTCCTCTTTTATCGAGAGCGCCAGTAACGGCGCGCAGCTGCCCTTCGCGAGTATCCTTTTCACACCAACCCATGGCCTATGACGGGAAGATCATGATCGCCCCGCAAGCCGGATCAGCACGTCGCGGAATGCCGGCGGGGTCGCCGACGCTATGCGCTTGCTTACGGTCGGCTTGTTGGCCGCCTTCCCGCGCTGGTCCTGAAAGCCGATCTGAAACTGGCCAACAGGCCGATTCCACCGCATCTCTAGCGGCGCAACGTCGCCGAAGTAGTAGAGCCACGTAGCCTTGTTCGCGAGATGCCCGTAGGCAGATTGCCACACTTCACAGACCCAGCCGCCATTAACACACCGCTGCCAGCCAATGCCGACTGGCTTGCTCAAACCAAAATGTGCCCATGCGTGGCTGAACGCGGGGTGTTCCAGCACCCCTCCATGATCACGCACTGCGGTTAGGGCGTGCTCAAAACAACCGCCGTCACTCCCCCCGGGATACCACGCGGGAAGCTGCCGACCGTATCGCTTCCAATTGACCGCGGCGAAGTTGACCCACAGGTTGCACGGCGGATGCGCAACGACAGGGTGCGGGCCGGCGTAGAGCCTCGCGTCTCGCGCTTTGTCCCAGGGATCTACGTGGGGGAGCCCGTAGTAGGCTCCACCCAGCTCCACATAAAGGGCGGCTACTTGTCGCATAGCCCCAGTCGAAGCTCCATCTCCAGATGCATCACTCATCACTCATCCTCCACAACGCGCCAATAGTGATCGCAGCCGAATTTTCTAACGCGGTCGCTGGGCGCGACAGGTGCAATAACCGTAATCCTCCGTCCCTCAACAGTAGTCACACGACACCGCGAAGGAACAGAGTTGAATCCACCAACTGGTGGGGTGCAAACGAGCACTTTGTCCACAGTACCGAAAACGGGTTTGCACGCCCCACAACAAACAAACATGGCCGAGAAAAACAAACGGCGCATCACTCACCCTCCACAATGCGGAACTTCCGATCGGGATCACGGGGCAGGGGTGCTACGCTAAGCGCCCGCTTAAAGAACCCATTGACATCCAACAGACCCCACTTCCAGGTGCGGTTGCTACGGTTCTCGGCTTCAACTCTCTTTCCAGCGCGCAACGCCTCGGCCGCTTCTTCGTCGGAAACAAGACGATGCGCGGTGGTGCGGAATTTAGTCTGTGCAGTTGAAGAGAGATAGGCGCGATATGGTGAGTCAAAGGCTGCCTCCCAATCAAACCCTTGCCCCACTTGGCATTCAACATACCGACCTTCTGTAAGCCACCGACCAACAACGGCGAGGTCGGTCGTATAATTGTACACTTTTTCACTCATCACACATGCCCCTCTCTTTGATCTGCTGGTAGAGTCTAGACTCTGCGTTACCCCTCCCAAAAAAGCCGGGGGTCGTATGGTCCCGCATAGCGCGGTATGAAGCCCCAAGCTCTATGTCCTCTATTAGATGTAGCAGCTCGTGCGCTAGCGTCTGCTGCCAGCAATGCGCGGGCACATCCAGCAACTGGATCGTACTGCTACCTAACACATACGCGCCAGTGCCCCCCGCACCACTAACTTGCAGAGTCCAATCAATCTCGACTCTCCCGTTTGCGTCCCGATAGACGTCGTACCCTAATGGAGACATCTCAGCATCAACCAATGCGAAAACGATTGCAACGTCCACCCACTGATCTCCGCGGTCCGCGCAAACCAGCGCACCCTCAATGCTCGCGCAGTGATAGTCCAAATCGCCCATTTGCCCGCAAGCGCAAACGGCCAAAGCACATGGGAGGGCAGCGACCTTCATTAGCTCTCGAGCCTTTCCAAGGTGTCGATCCTTTTTTCCTTTTCAGTCATGGGCGCACCTCAATCAGAAGCTCTTGCACCATGCCGCGACTAGACGCCTTGGTCGAAATACTGCGACGAGCCTCTACCACGCGAAGGTTGTCGCCACGGTAGATTGCGCGGATCGCATCCGTGTTTGAATTGCTCACGAGCACGTGCGCCCCTTGCCTTACCGCTTGCGTCGCCGCAACTGCGAGCCGTTCTTGGTCGAGCAAACTGAACCCCTCTTTAGTGTACGCGGTAAAACCCCCATCATACGGGGGATCACAATATACCACGTCCCCCTGACCACAGTTGAGCAACACCGATTCAAAATCGTAGCTCGTGAGCTTTGCCCACTTCAGAGCTTTACCAAACCCCTCAAGATCTACGCGACTCCAATTAACAGGCTTTTTGCGAGCACCATACGGCACGTTGTAATCACCCTTGGAGTTGACGCGATAGAGGCCGTTGAAGCCATAGCGGTTAAGATAGAGAGTACGTGCCGCACGCCACTCTGACTCTGCATTTTTTGGACGGGAAAGGCTGCGCAGTAGCAGATAGTCTGCTTCGCTCACACTCCAAGCCCCTAGAATGGTCCTTACATAACGGGCACCTCCGTTTTTCAGCACGCGGTAGAGATTGATCAACTCACGGTTGCGATCATTGAGCCAAGCGCGCTCCGGTTGAAGCGCACACCACACTGCAGCAGCGCCGCAAAATGGCTCGACATAGCGGTTGAACGTCGCGGGGAAGCGCTCGATGATCTGCTCTGCTAGCTTCGCCTTGCCACCAGGCCATTTAAGGATCGGCTTCATTTGGGGAGCCCCTTCCGCTCGTACTCGAGCCACGCATTGACCTTCGCATCCGCCTCTCTGAGAAGCACTTTGGGATCGGCCTTGGGATCTAAGCGAACCCAATGATAATACAAATCATACATCAACCGTTGCTTGCGATCTGTAATAGTACGGCTCAGCTTTTCTTGATACGATTCCACAGTGTGATCCTTCCTTTGCTAGAATTTTCGCTTTGCACGCTTGGGAGGTGGAGCCTCAGGAGTAGGCACTTTTGGCAGATCCTTAGACGGGGGGAGCAGATGCCATAGGCCCACCTTAGACAAAGCCTCCTGAGCTTCCTCCGCAACATCCGGAGGAATCTCACCTCCATAGTACATCCCGAGGATCATGTAACCAAGAGCTAGGGGCCCTGCTTTGACCCCCAAAACTCGAGTACGGATGCCCTCCGAAACCGCAGCCGCTGATTGCTGACGGGCTGCGGTACGCCGCTCCGCCGAAGCGCGCAGAATTTGGTGGACCCGCAACGGGATCCGCAAGCACAAATTTGAATGATAGTCAAGAGTCATTTTCGAAAACCTCCTGCCCACAATAATAGGCGATCTGCTCCCCAAATAGCAACATTTGTATACAGATATTTTATATAAGTTACCCGATTATAATACTATATAGGGGCAAAGGGGAGCAGATTTCGGGGAAAAATCGGCGAAAATAGCCCATCATACACAGGCAGCTGACAAAAAGCCGGCTGCGGGGGGGCGAAAAAGGCTCAAAACGCTGCATACTTAGACCTCAAGTGTAGACTCTAGACAACACCTAATATTTTTAGGTAAGGTACAAGGTGTTTTCCAAAACTTTCCTGGGGAAATTCCCTTCTTTTATTTACTAATAATAATAATACTATTAGAAATCTACTAGACTTTTAGAAAGTACCTTGTACCTTATCCTAAAAAGTATGTATGTTTTCAACTTACATCAGATACAATCAGATACAGGTGTATGTTTTCAAATACAATCAGAATCGCGCCTGAGCTGCTGTTGTTCCTCCTCCGTAGGGGTGTCGAGCCCCGCCCCACCCGCTTCGAATAGCATG
>Ga0272440_1002297_pt1 | contig 15048 bp, 7 predicted proteins | sample SSMMMBAug17_FD_192440 | JGI IMG/M metagenome (GOLD analysis project Ga0272440, IMG submission 192440) | Marine sediment archaeal communities from Little Sippewissett salt marsh, Falmouth, MA, United States - SSM-MMB-Aug17 | ecosystem: Environmental > Aquatic > Marine > Wetlands > Sediment ... | reverse complement strand
TCCCCATTATTGATATTGTTCGTTTTGAGGTAAATGTACTGTAGAGACGTAGCATGCTACGTCTCTACACGACCTTATTTTTTTGTACGTTCAAGAGAAATGAGTATGTTATTTTCAGAGCATTCCTAAGCGGGACAATCACTGACTAACATGGACACACACAACTCGCACTTGGAAAAACTAAAGTTGGACGATAATATATACCCGAAAACTTATGATCGATAACATCCTGATCGCGCAATTACGAATTATTCCGCATTTTTTGCAAGCCAAAAACCAATCCAAAAAGCCCCAATCCGATAAAATAAGTCCAATACCTTTGATCATATGGCATGCCAATCCATTGAGATATTAAATCTGGACGCATTAATGTTAATGTGGCAGACAGTAAAATCGGAATGTCATAGAACCGATTTTTTGCAACAAGCCATCCCTGTGTTGCTGAAGCAAAAGCAAAATTTCCCATACAGGCCATGGTAAAAATCAGCAAGCCCTGGGGCCAGTTATCTATATTATGAAGAATCAAATCTGTGTTGAATATAAACATAAATGGCAGAATGGCTGTTCGAATATCATACATGAAACCCTGAATACCTGTGGGGATAGGTTTTGATCGCGCAATGGCTGATGCCGCATATGCTGCCAGTCCAACTGGAGGCGTATCATCTGCCAGAATGCCAAAATAAAAACAAAATAGATGTGCAGCCATTAAAGGAACTGCAAAATCTTGTATTTGCGCAATAGTTACAATTGCAGGGGCTGTCAGTGATGCCATCACAATATATGTTGCAGTGGTGGGCAATCCCATTCCAATGATCAAACTGGCTATTGCTGTAATCATCAGCATTAAAAAGATATTTCCCATGGAAATACTATCAATTATTTGTGTGATTAAACCGCCCAATCCAAGCGCAACAACACCAACGATGATGCCCGCAGCAGCAGTTGCCATTGCAACAGCTACCATATTTCTGGCACCTGCAGCCAGCGCATTGAATAAATCAATCCCTCCCTGTTTGAACGAAGGCCATAATTCAGTTTTATTCATCATCGCTTTAACAGGATGCTGAAAAATCATGATAATTGCCATGATACAGATGGATTTGAATGCAGCCATTTCTGGAGAATGACGAAATACGACCAGTTCCACAACAAGAAATACCAGCGGTATTAAATAATGAATGCCTTTGAACATTGTCAAAAAGAATGGCGGTAATTCATGTCTCGGAATTCCCTGCAACCCCAATTTGGATGCCTCAATATGAGAAATGAAAAATAAGGCCGCATATGAAGCAAATGCTGGAATAGCTGCTGCTTTGATAACGTCAATATAAGGAACATTGACATATTCAGCAATAATGAACGCAGCCGCTCCCATGATTGGTGGCGCGAGTTGGCCATCAGTGCTGGCCGCAACCTCAATTGCTGCGGCCTTTTTGGCCGGGTAGCCCACTTTTTTCATCAATGGAATCGTAAATGTACCTGTGGTAACAATGTTGGCAATACTGGAACCAGATACCAGACCGGTCAGTCCACTGCCTAAAATTGCAGCTTTGGCCGGCCCGCCTTTAAATCCACCCAATAGACTCAATGCCAGTTGAATAAAATATTGGCCTGCCCCTGCACGATCCAGCATAGCGCCAAACAGAACAAATAAGAAAACGATAGTAGCTGAAACATCCAGGGGAATACCATAAATCCCCTCAGTAGACAGTGTCATTTGACTGATAAACCGATTGAGGGAAACACCTTTAAATGCAATTAAATCTGGCATATAAGGACCAAGGAAAGCATAGACGCAAAACCCAATTGCTATTACAGGCAGGGCAGGGCCAATAACACGTCGGGCACCCTCAAGAAGGCATATCAGTAAAATAATCCCAGCAATGATATCCATTGTTGATGGCATACCATAGCGGGTAATAAGCGCCTGACGCTCAAATGCGATATAAAGGGCGGAATAAGCCGCAATACCAGCAACAATAAATTCAAACCAGGGAATCCGATGTCTATCTGACAGACATTTCAGGCCCAAATGCGGATTTTTGAACATGGGCATATTCAGAAATACCAGAGAAATGCCAAAAGCAAGGTGTATGGCACGTATGTATACACTGTCCAATATGATTACACTGGCTATGGCAAGCTGAAACAAACTCCAGCATACTGCTAAGGTTGGAATAATATAGCCTGATATGCCTTCAGGTTGCCGACCTATGCCTTCTTCTTCTTCAGCCAGGCGTTTCGCATATGCCATTCCCTCGTTGTCATAGGTTTGATCTGATACTGGTTCCATTGCGTTGTTCCTTTTTTGCGTTATTTCAATCCAGCTTCTTTATAGTATTTCATTGCACCCGGATGAATCTGTGCGGACAGTCCCTCAAGCATACTCTTTCTTGTCAATGTTTCGTATGCGGGATGAAGTTTTTTAAATGCGTCAAAATTTTCGAAAACTTCACGCGTCACAGCATAAACAACATCTTCAGGCACATCTTCTGATGTTACCAGCGTTGCTTTAACGCCAAATGTATTGACATCGGTTTTATTGGATGCGCCCGGATACATTTTAATGGGGATAAAGGATTTCGCATAGTATGGATACATTTTTAGAAGACTATCGACCTCCTCAATAGGCACAAAATGGGTTTTTCTCGCACCGGCAGTCGCTTCTTTGATCGCGCCACTGGGATGTCCCACTGTATAAAAAAATGCATCAATTCGGCTATCCTGCAGCAGGCCGGGCGCTTCTGCCGCTTTAACCTGTTCTGCATTGATATCCCGCATAAAATTGATCCCCGCATTGGTGAGGGCATCAATTGAGTTTTGACGTTGACCTGAACCTGGATTGCCAATGTTCACACGTTTGCCTTTGAGATCAAAAATCGTATTGATATTGGCATCATTCGCAGCAATCAGGGTCACTGACTCTGGATGAATACTGAAAACAGCCCGAAGCTTTTTCTGTGCGCCTCGGCTTTCCCACTCTGCCAATCCATTGACAGCCTGATATTGTCTGTCTGATTGCACAACACCAAACTCTAAATCGCCAGCCAGAATTGCATTGACATTAAATACAGAACCACCAGTGGATTCAACAGTGCAACGAATATTGTATTTATCTTTCTGTTTATTGACAATTCGTGCAATAGCGCCGCCTGTTGGATAATACACACCGGTAATACCACCTGTGCCGATGGTCACAAATTTTGTTCGTGCAGCTTCTGCTTTTATGTCCACAAAAAAGCTACAACTCACAATTAACATGGCTGATAGTAAATACTGAAATGTTTTCATATAACCTCCCTGAAAACAAAAATTGCCACCTGTGTGGCCAATTATTTAAATTAATTTATTATATGCAATTTTTAATCACAATTGAATATTTTTTTCGATCCTTGTGCAAATTTCTATTGCCAGGGAAAAAATGATATCCAATGTCAAATGAAGGGTAATACTTTTATCAAACAGAAGTTTTGCTTCTGGTGGAAAGTCTTCATCCCCTTCCCAATACAAAACTGCGATTGGAATCTTGGGAGTAATATTGAATACAAACGCCGCATCAGCCTGATTTATGATCGTTCCGCCCAATTTTTCACACGATTTTTTAAATAACTGCACATTATTTTGGTAAACTTCAGTGATCAAATACGTGGGGATCACATGGGGCCCTCTAAAAAAAGTTGTGCCGCCTGGCATATCCTTTTCAGAAATCCACACCTCACTGATTGCATTATTTGTTACATATAACAAATAATAAATGATGAAAAGATAAAAATATTCATGGGGTTGATAAGCACTATCCTGAACCTGTTCAATTATGCTCGTTTCAGGATAAATGGCATATTCACGTCCCCATACAATAAAAACGTATTTTTTTGTGTCTGCTTCATACCTGCATGATGCTCTTTTGCAGACATCTTCAGGCGATAAATCAAGTAATTTCTTAAAATAAGAGGAATCAACATATTTTGTCATATTGTATTGCCTTGAAACAAAAAAATTATCCTAACCCCGCTGTTTTCCAACAGGCGCCATGTAAATGACAAATTCATCGTCACCATCAATACCAACGAATTGGTCCATCTTATTTTGATGAAATGCGGCAATAGCACAAGTGCCCGCATTGATAGCTTCACAAGCCAGATATAAATTCTGACATACATGGCCTATATCCATTGCAATGACACGATGGGCCGAAAGACCATAACGCCATTCCATGCGATAGGGAATGCATGTCCAGATAAATGTGACAGGCGCTTTTTCAACAAAAGCTTGATTGAGAGCGGCTTCACGTAATGAACCTGCTTGATCGTTCTTTTTTTCAAAAACAAGGCTGTGAGTCACTGGTAAATAGCGATAAACACCCGATGCCAGGTTATCAATATTGGATACCGCTAAATATGTTTCAAAACTATGGCGACATCCGGCTGAAGGCACCATTCTATAAGCAGCCGATTCATTGATCTGTTGACGAATGCCCTGTGTGGCCCACAATAAAAATGCCAGTTCATCCATAGAAAGCGACTCATTTTTGAAGTTACGTCTACTTTTTCGATTGCTTATGGCGGATCGCAGAGAAATATCAAATGGCAAATCTGCTGCTGATGTCAGGGGGATCAGGGGTTGATCAGTTTGATGCGGCTTTTGTAAAGGCGGCGCTGGAATACCTTTGTTTTGATCTGTCAATGCAAAATTGATGGATAGCCGCAGGCTGTCTTTTAGAAAATTTCTGTGATCTTGAATTGTTGAAAGCATATCGTCGTATCCTTTGTTAATCCTCCAAATAATGTTTTCGTTAATCATAGTCATGAAATATATTCAAAAAATGATGATAAGTCAAATAATTATACTCAAATGGTTGGATAAATTTTGAAATAATTATTTGTGTAGATGGGCATTCAAATATCAAATATGCGCGACGATTAAATATCTGATACAACACGATTTCGGCCCTGATCTTTTGCCAGATACAGCATTTGATCAGTTTTGTTTAAAAATTCATCGTTTGTGATCTCTGATTCATAGAGAACTGATTTCACGCCGATACTGACAGTTACATGATCAGAAACAGGAGAATATTTATGCGGGATATTTAACATTTCTATACTCTGGCGCATTTGTTCTGCAATGGCAACTGCACCATCCGGGGCGCAATCGGGAAGGACAACCATGAATTCTTCACCACCAAAGCGCCCAACCATATCTCCAGGTCGCTTGATATTGGACGCAAGGCTTTGGGCTATTTTTCGCAAGCATATGTCGCCAACGCCATGACCATAGTTATCGTTAAACGTTTTAAAATGATCGACATCAATCATCATCAGCGACAGTGTTTTTTTATCCCTTTTCGCTCGCTTGATTTCACATTCAAGGGCATCATCCAATGCTCTCCGATTGGGAATATCAGTCAACGCATCCACCATTACCATTTTTTCAAGTTTTTCGGATTTGCGTTTCAATTGGAGATGTACATTTATCCTGGCCAGAACCAATGGTATATCAAAAGGTTTGGTGATATAGTCAACAGCACCTAAATCAAAACCATGCTTTTGATCTTTGACTTCTCCTTTGCCTGAAACAAAAATTATAGGAATGTCCTGGATAGATGGGTTATTTTTAATTCGTCTGCAAACCTCATATCCATCCATCTCAGGCATCATAATATCAAGAAGGATCAAATCGGGTTTTTTTACCTGATCAATAATTTTTAATGCCATCTTGCCGCCAGTGGCTATTTTAACCTCGTATTCCCTGAAAAGTACCTGGGACAAAACTTGAATGTTTAAAGGCGTGTCATCGACAATCAGAATCGTTGCCTTTCTCCAAAAATCATTATTACTTAGATTCATTATAGTCCTCCTCATTGAGGATAAAATTAAATTTTTTAGATATGTTAAATAGTATCTTTTTTACTGTTTCATAGTCAAATGCGTCGATACTTCTTTTTAATTTTTTGCTTAAATCTTTTTGACCGAGCCCATCAAGCTTGTGAATGGTTTCATTGATTAAATATGGTGGTACGAAGCTTGACTGAATTATAATAGAAAATATTTTTTGAACAGATTCTTTCAGCCTTCCATGATCAGGAAAATTTTTTGATTCAGTTTTAATTTCTGGTAATTTTTCAAGCATTTTCAATATTCTGACAAGTTCGGTACGAAAGTGGATCACTGAATCACTCGACGCTGATGCCAGTTCCATCTCTAAAGTTTCGCAAATTTCGGATAAGCGATCCGCGCCGATCTGTCTGGACGCCCCTTTGATTGAATGAATGAATCTGCTGGCATTTTTCCAGCGTTTCTTTGCAATGTCGTCATCAAGCAAGGTCAATTTTGATGAAAAATCATTGTAAAAACTATGCATGGCCAGATTTAAAAGATTCCAGTTATTGTCCATGCGCTTGACTGCATCTGACAGGTTTAAGCCTTCTAGCTCAAATGCAGTATGACTGACATGAGAAACACCTCTGGAACCTGATATATAAATTTCCTCTCGTGGTGTGATCCAACGTAGTAAAGCAGTCGCCAGATTATCTATATCAATGGGTTTGGAAACAAAATCATTCATGCCAACTTCATGACAAGCTTTCTTGTCAGTCTCCATAGCTGCGGCAGTCATTGCAATAATGGGAACAAGGTCTTTTTCGGGTAAAGCTCTGATTCGACGTGTTGCCTGGATTCCATCCATATCCGGCATTTGAATATCCATTAAAATTGCATCATAGGAGTTTGAAGACGATTTAGAAACCGCTTCTACACCATTGTTTGCAAGATCAACATCAAGTCCCATCACTTTGAGCATTTCTTTTGCAACCAGTTGATTGGTCGGGTTATCTTCCACCAGTAAAATTTTAGCACCATAAATAGGCTGTAGTTTTTCGCCAGCTTTACAAAGTAAACTCCATTGTTGAATTGATTTTTGTTCAGGCTGATAGCTCTGCAAATTAACAATGATATTATAAAGTTGGGATCCAATGATGGGTTTATCTAAAACAGCATCAAATTGAACGTCTCGGGCAGAATCAATCACCATTTGACGACCAAAGGCAGTCACCATGATCACAATAACATGTTTGCCGAACATGTTTTTCTTAAGTTCCTCTTCTCGAATAGCCCTGACCAGTTCAATACCATCCATTGTTGGGAGTTTCCAGTCAACCATGATAAGTTCAAAGGGTTTCTGAGAACGAAATGCTTTCAAAGCAAGAGCCAGACCTTCATCACCAGTTACTGCTGTCTGCACATTGAAATTCCAGGATTCAAGGATTTCCTTTATGATATCTCGGGTAATCTCCTGATCTTCAACAAGCAGAGTTCGCATTCCCTGCAAATATGCCGCAGTATGTTCTGAAATAGATTTTTCAGATACACCAACCTGGAGAGTAAAATTAAAAATACTTCCTTTGTCAATTTCGCTTTCAACCCAGATTCGGCCCCCCATCAATTCAACCAATCGTTTACTGATAGACAATCCCAAACCTGTGCCGCCATATTTTCGGGTCATGGAAATGTCTGCCTGATTAAATGCAGTAAAAAGTTGATTGAGCTGTTTTTTTGTCATGCCAATCCCTGTGTCAGTAACTGAGATATGCAACGTGAGAGCGTTATTATCATTTGATGAAGAACATTTCATTTCAAGCTTTACATATCCCTGGTGGGTAAACTTGATCGCGTTCCCCAACAAATTATTAATAATCTGTTTAATGCGAAGCGAATCCCCTACCAGGAGTACAGGAATGTTTGTATCAATATCAAAAATCAGCTCCAACCCCTTTTCTTCTGCGGTATATGAAAATAATTGTGATGTAGAATCCAAAATTTCAGTGAGCTCAAATACCTTGGATTCCATTTGAAGCTTTCCAGCCTCAATTTTGGAATAATCCAGTATGTCATTGATAATTTCAAGTAATGACCTGGACGAATTGTACATTTTTTTCAGATAATCACGTTGCAAATCATTCAATTCAGTATTGAGCAAAATCTGAGAAAGACCGATCACTGCATTCATGGGGGTTCGGATTTCGTGACTCATGTTCGCAAGAAATTGAGATTTGGACTTGTCTGCATTTTCAGCGGCTTCTTTGGCTTTGACAAGTTCCTTTCTGTTGGATACTGCCTCGGTTACATCAATTATGCAGGAGTAAAGAAGGATCTGTTCTTTAAGCATAATGCGTCCGCTGTAAACATTAACATCTCTAATATCTCCACTGGCCAGGCGATGTCTGAATTCAAAAAAATTTCTTTTTTGTGATACAGCGTCATTCATAGCAAGTTTAACGTCATTATTATTTAAGGCGTTGATATCTGTAATTTTCATTTTCTTCAATCTGGATCGATTCCAGCCATAGAATGATACCGCAGCTTTGTTTGCATCCTTGATATTGCCTGTTTCAGGATCAATAAGCAGCATAACCACTAAATTGTCTTCAAAAAGAGATCGATACCTTTCTTCACTTTCCTGCAATTTTTGCGCATTTAATTTATTATCAGTGATGTCTTCAAATACCCACACACTGCCATCTTCCTCAGAATCAGGATTAATCGCCTTCCCAAAAAGATTGATCCAGACAATCGACCCATCTTTCCGCCGCATTTCCAGCTCAGTCTTGAATCTTTCTCCCCTTTGAATAATGGGATAGGCTTTTTTTTCAATCTGTTCATAAGTTTTATTTGAAACGTACAATAATCGCGTGGAGCATCCCTGTAATTCTTCAAATGTGTATCCAAACAATTTTGCCATGTATTTGTTTGATTTTACCTGGATTCGATTTTTAACCAGTGTAATACCGACCCCTGTGTTATCCATGATAACATTCATTTCCGCCAAAATGGAATTAAGCTTTTTATTGGCATGTTCAATATCAGTTTTGTCAAATAATTGTAAGACAAGGTGTTGTTCACCATTGAGTATGGTTGGAAAAATAAATGACGATGCCAAGACTTCTTTGCCAAAGGAAGAAAATGTCCGAATATCATGTTTCCGCTGTTTACCCTCAGCCAGTGCAGCAACACATGCATCAAGTAAGCCTGACTTTTTCCAGGATTCCATATGATAAAAATTTTGCGCCAATGCTTTATCAACTGTTGTTCCTGCCATCTTAGCAAGGGCTTTGTTGGCCAGAACACATTGGCCATCGCTTCGGTACACGCCCTTTGGAAGTGGTGAATTGAGCAATATTTCTTTACTAAAAGCCAATGTTTCTTGAAATTTAGAATAAACTTCCCGAAATGCATCTGATAAATCACCAATCTCGTCTTTTACAGGATGATTATATTCGTAATTCGTTCCACCTGAAATGATTTTTGAAACTGCATTCTGATGGAAATAAAGCGGTAGAAGAATCCTTCGTCGAACAAAAATCCAGAAAAATATGATAAGAATGAAAAATAAGGAAAACATTGCTATTACAAAATTTCGCCCTGATCTCGTAGATTCATTGATCATCGCTTCAGATTTTCGGCTGAAATAACGTGTTTCATTCTGAAAATCAAGAAGTAAGGCAAAAAGCTGAGAGGCAAGTTGAACTTTATCTTCTTTATTAATCTTATCAGAGATCATTGTGTTAAATGTCCAACTGATTGTTTCGTATAATCTTGTAATCTCATTTATACAGGCAGGTATTTGAATCTGGCGGGTTAACTTTTCCATTGAAACATTGATTTCATCATATTTTTTTTTCCACAGATGGACCGAACGTTCTTCTTCATAAAGCAAATAATCCGATGTTGCAGAAGAAAGCTGAGTTACCTCAAATCGGAGGTTGCTTGTAAGTGTATTAATCTTTTGTGAATTTTCGATGCGGCAGTTGACATGCCAAAGTGCAAAGCCGGATGCGACAATCGTAATCACAAATAAACACACATAAATATTAAAGATAAACAGGATTCTCATTTATTATATTATTGATATTATATAGTAATCTCATCTTTTTTTACATTTTACTTAGGAATGCTCTGAAAATAACTTCCCCATTATCGATATTGTTCGTTTTGAGGTAAATGTACTGTAGAGACGTAGCATGATACGTCTCTACACGACCTTATTTTTTGTACGTTCAAGAAAAATGAGTATTTTATTTTCAGAGCTTTCCTTAGATATAAGAACTATGATCATCCCAATTTATTTGTTTTTTTCGAATTTTGAATAGATTTACACATCAAGTGATTGGAAAAATCATAATTGGACGATCATAATTCTGTGCAAATTTAATACCAATGGAAGGTAATAGAACAATGCCCTTGAAAATGTGCTTCCTTGATGTTTTGAAGGGAATCCCTGAGTGTATCGTTGATCCTTGAATCGGATGCAACTGAAAGTCTGACCCAAAAATTTGAAATTATGTGTTGCATTTTTCATGCATTTTGCATTAAAAAATTTTCTAAGGAATGCTCGGAAAATAACATGCTCATTTTTCATGATCGTACAAAAAAATAAGGTCGTGTAGAGACGTAGCATGCTACGTCTCTACAGTACAATTACCTCAAAACGAACAATATCAATAATGGGGAAGTTATTTTCAGAGCATTCCTAAGGAATGCTCGGAAAATAAGTTCCCCATTTAAAAATGCTTGACTGTTCAACAATTTAAAATCAAGCATATGCGTACCAAACTTTTCATTTTTGTTTTTGAACCAGGATTACACTGAAAAAGATGAATAAGATGAAATAAAACAATTTTCATTCATCTTCTTCATCTTCTTCAGTGTAATCCTGGTTCAAAAAATGATGAGCAAATTTTATACACCGGCTATTTTGGTTACTTGGTTACACTCTTTTAATTTGACGATTATTGTCTTTAGACGCATTTGAGAATACTTTTTTCTACCCGAAAACTTATGATTGGTTAATTAGGAAGGCTCTGAAAATAACATACCCATTTTTCTTGATCGTCCAAAAAAATAAGGTCGTGTAGAGACGTAGCATGCTACGTCTCTACAGTACAATTACCTCAAAACGAACAATATCAATAACGAGGAAGTTATTTTCAGAGCATTCCTTAGCATGCTACAGTACATTTAATTCAAAACGAACAATATCAATAATGGAAAGATGTTTACAGCGTATTCCATTACCTTTCAAGAGGAACGAAATGTTAAATACATCATTTTTTGGATATGCCCATCATGAAATAATCACTGATGAATCTGGTAAAGCAATTGATTACCGATTTTTGTTTGTCAATCCAGGCTTTGAGAAAATGACATCATTGAAGGCTGTTGACATTGTTGGAAAAACTGCTACTGAAGTTATTCCTGATATTAGAAATAAAGATTTCGACTGGATTGACTTTTATGGCGATATTGCCTTGAAAGGCGGCAACAAAAGTATCGTTTATTTTTTTGAACCTATGCGCAGGTATTACCAGATACAAGCATATTCTGATCGTAAAGATTTTTTTTCATGCATTATTCTGGATATTACCGAAATAAAGCGGACTGAAAAAAAACTTGCGGAAACCTTACAGAAATATAATATCTTTTTTGACAAGAATCCAACCATGATGGGGGTCAGCGATATTGATCGCGGACGCGTATTCACTGAGGTCAATCAAGCATTTTTGAAAACAATGGGGTATACACGCGACGAAGTCATTGGAAAAACTGGTGCTGACATTAAAATGTTTCCAGAACCGCATTATCAAGAAAAAATTGACAGGCTATTGGCGACACAAGGACATTTCAATGATATTGAATTAAAATTCAGAACGAAATCAGGTGATATTCGTCATGGCATTTTTTCTGGCGAAGCCCTTGAAAGTCAGGGGAAAAAATATTTGCTGGGTGTTTTGACAGATATCACGAATCGTAAGACATTAGAGGATGCCTTACAGGAAGAACGTGATCTTTTTTCAAAAGGGCCAGTTGTATCGATCATCTGGCGAAATGAGGAAAACTGGCCTGTTCGTTATGTATCAAAAAATTGTAAGGATATCTTTGGGTATACGTCGGATGAAATGTGTGCAGATCATTTTAGATATGGAGAATTGATTCATCCTGATGACTTTAAACAGATTAAGGAACAGATAATATTACATATTCAAAATAATATAGATGTATATGATCAGTCTTATCGGTTAAAAATGAAAAGTGGCGAATATAAGTGGTTTTATGACTTTACTAAACTGATCAGGGATAAAAACAACAGGGTTGTATCTATTCGTGGCTATATGTTTGATCAAACCCATTTGAAAGAGTTGGAACAGGAATTGGAATATGAAAGGGAAAGGCTGGATAATATTCTTAAAGGAACCAACGTTGGCACATGGGAATGGAATGTTCAAACTGGTGAAACTGTATTTAATGAAAAATGGGCCCAAATTATTGGTTATACATTGGATGAACTGTCTCCTGTTTCCATTCAGACATGGATCAAATATGTACATCCTGATGATTTACAAAAAAGCAATCAGGCGCTTGAAAAGGCATTTAACAAAGAATCAGATTATTACGAATGTGAATGCAGAATGAAACATAAATCCGGGCATTATGTTTGGGTATTGGACAGAGGTGCTGTGTTCAGTTGGACAGATGATGGAAAACCATTAATCATGTCTGGAACCCATCAGGAAATCACCAGTAATAAACTTGTAGAACAAGAACTCAAAAAAGACAAAGATGATGCGGATACTGCCAATCAGGCAAAATCAGAATTTCTTGCCAACATGAGTCATGAAATACGTACGCCTATGAACGCAATTATTGGTTTAACCCGATTATTGTTAGCGGATAAGGATTTGGATACAAGATACAAAGAAACATTGTCCACTGTAAATAAGTCATCAAAATTATTGTTAGGCATCATTAATGACATTCTGGATTATTCAAAAATTGAAGCAGGAAAACTAAATTTGGACATACACCGCTTTAATCTTGATGAAGTTTTGGATGATATCCGATCCATTTTCAGCAATAAGATCAATGAAAAAGATCTAGAGTTTTACTACAACTTATCAACAGATATTCCAGGCAGTTTACTCGGGGATTCTTATCATCTGACACAAGTGCTGACAAACCTGATTGGCAATGCGATCAAATTCACTGAAAAAGGCTATGTTGAACTGAAAATATCAAAAATTATGCAAGATGATCCCAGTCAATGCATGCTGCGTTTTGAGGTAAAAGATACAGGCAATGGTATTACAGATGAAGAGAAATCTCGTATATTTAACCCCTTTACTCAGGCAGACGCGTCTACGACCAGAAAATATGGTGGCACAGGACTTGGCCTCGTAATCAGCAAAGAAATCATTTCAATGATGAATGGAAAACTCCAACTGGAATCCACGCCAGGTAAAGGCAGCAATTTTTTCTTTGAAATTCCATTTTCTGTTATATCGAAAGATCCCTTATTTGATATAGAAAAGGTTAAATCGTTGTCAGGTATGAAAACACTGGTTGTTGATGATCAGTTTATTGCCAGAAGTATTCTTTGTAATATGCTCAATAAGTGGGACATGTCTGTTGTTGAAGCATCAAGTGGCGCAGAAGCTGTAGACCTGGTTATCCAGTCAGATAAAGCAAAATCGCCCTTTGATTTAATTCTGATGGATTGGAAAATGCCAGGCAAACTTGATGGTGTTCAGGCCATTGATGAAATTCACAATCTTTATAAAAAAGGCATCATTTCCTCAGATAATATGCCTGTGATTATTATCAGTGCATATCATAGAACTGAATTAATAGAAGAAAAACAAGGGTTTGACGCATTTATCAATAAACCGGTTACAACCTCTATTCTTTTAAATACAATACATAGAGTAATCAATAAAGAAAATCATGAGGAATATATATCAAAAAACACCAATGAAATACCAGATTTATCAGGTTATACGATTCTTCTTGTTGAAGATAACGAAATCAATCAGGATGTCGCATTGAGATGGCTTGAAAAAACAGGTGTTTCAATTGATCTGGCAAGTGATGGTCTTATAGCTGTCCGAATGGCAGCGTCAAAAACGTATGATCTCATCCTGATGGACATTCAAATGCCAAATATGAATGGGTTTGAAGCAACAAAACGAATTCGTGTCACACAACCCAATATTCCCATCATTGCACTTTCAGCAGCAGTAATGGCCTCTGATATTGATAAAGCCATAGAAATGGGAATGAATGATCATATCAAAAAACCGCTGGACGAAAAGGTTTTGTATTATACGTTGTCAACCTGGCTCAATTCAAAAAACTATTTTGATATTAAGCAAGATGACTGCAAGTTACCATTTTCAGAATTAAAATGCTTTAATGTTCAAGAAGGACTTGAATTTGCTGACCATGATGTTGAATTTTACAAAATGGTACTGTATAAATTTAAAAAACAACTCCATACAGAGTTTAAAGATCTTATTTCAATGATTCAAGAAAATAACAAGTCTGTGCCATTAATGATTCATACACTTAAAGGCCTTTCTGGTACTGTAGGTGCAGTTGATTTATATAAAATTTGTGTTCAAATTGATACTGCATGCAAGGATTTTAAAACAATATCCAGTGATATGATAAAAACGCTTGAACAAGCAATGCATATTACGCAATTATCTCTTGAATCTATTGATGAAACCAAAAACAACATTGAGATTGATTTTGATGAACAAGAGGTAATAAAATGTATACAGTCCATCAAAACATCGCTTGAAGAGTCAGAATATATAAATAATAATAGACTTCAGATTGCTTGTGCTTATATTGAAATATTGTGTGGTGAAAAAGAATCTGAAAAATTCAAAGAATATGTGGGAAATTTTGATAATGCAAAAGCAATGGAAATATTATCAAAATTGGATATTTAACCTGATCTGTCTGCCATATCTGAAACGAGTGTAACCAAAATTGCCGGTGAATACAATTTGCTCATCATTTTTTTGAACCAGGATTACACAGAAGAAGATGAATAAGATGAAAAAAACACTTTAAAATTATCTTATTCATCTTTTTCAGCGTAATCCTGGTTCAAAAACAAAAATGAAAAGTTTGGTACGCATATGCTTGATTTTAAATTGTTGAACAGTCAAGCATTTTTAAATGGGGAACTTATTTTCCGAGCATTCCT
>Ga0272440_1002296_pt1 | contig 15049 bp, 6 predicted proteins | sample SSMMMBAug17_FD_192440 | JGI IMG/M metagenome (GOLD analysis project Ga0272440, IMG submission 192440) | Marine sediment archaeal communities from Little Sippewissett salt marsh, Falmouth, MA, United States - SSM-MMB-Aug17 | ecosystem: Environmental > Aquatic > Marine > Wetlands > Sediment ... | reverse complement strand
CTAATGTTCCATCACCAATAACTAATATAAAAATAGCAATAATCCACTTCAATTGAGGTAAATTCGTTTTATGAATTAAGGGAATGCAAAAATATGCTATAATAAAAGAAGGTATCAAAAATATACTGACTATATTGAAAAAATTGTTTTTTTCTATACCTGTCTCAAATTTAGCCTCCAATAGATTTATATATTCTTTAATTGATAATAATAAAACAAATATAAATATTATTATAATGGGAAATATTGTTATTGAAATAGTTCTAACTGCATATGGAATTATTTTGATAAGTTCAATTGGGATATGAAGAATCCATTTAAAATAAGTATATATAAAAGATTGATTTTTTTGATTTTTATTACTTATTGACTGATTATTTTTTAATAATATTATTAGCTTCTTTCCTATTATTTTGGCATTAGTAATAATATAAGTTTGTTTATTATAAACATCATCTTTAAAATCTTTCATGAAAATTGGTTTTGTATCGTGAATAATTACTTCTGTTGGTAATTTGTTTTCATGTATGAACAACTGGAAACTTTTGTTGAATATATCTTCTTTTATATAGGTTGCAATTACATCTGTAATTTGTGTTGGATTTTCTGCATCTGTTGTAATATCATTGATATCAATTTTTACATCTACCTGAATAGATTGAATAATATTAATTGGTATTTCAACAGCTTCTTTCTCGATCAATGTTTTATTTTCTATAAAACTATCTGTGTTTTCTATATCATTTATATTTACATTCATAAGTTTATTTGTAAAAATTTTCTTTATTTTGTTATTCGTGTTCTTTCCTAATGGAAAAAAAGAATTGTTATCTTTATTATTTATATTGACATAAAGTAGTTGTTCATATCTCACAATATTAAGTTCTTTTAAATTATATTTTTCAAACAAAAATTCTTTTGTTACATTTTTAAAATCATAAAAAGTGCAATATTGAAGTGTAAAAATACCAAATGAAAGTATTAAACTATTAAAAATTAAAATAAATATAATATAAATAATGTTATTGTTGTTCATATTGTTTATTTCATCCTGAATTATTATTCCTGAAAGGCTTTATTGGTTTTTCGCTTTATCCTTCGATATAAAAAATATAATTTATTAATATAATATCATTAATTTTAATGTTTTTTTAAAAAAAAGGAAAATGTAATTTTTTTATACTTATCTCTGTTTCTAATTCATATTGTATTTATTTTATATAAATATCAATAGTATAAATAATTTTCTTTAAGAATATTTTAATTTAATTATTAGTATATCACCTATTATTTCGGCATTATTGATAATAAAAGAGTTATGAAAAAGATTCTTATTATTTTCAAAATTTTCAAAGAAAATGGGGCTCCAGTCTGGAAGATTTAATAATGCTTCGATATTATTACTAATATTTTTATATTTTATTTTGTTGTTAGAGTCTATAAGGAGTCTGAATGTTTTGTTTGATACATCTTCGCATATATAGGTTGCAAGTATATCTGTAATTTGTGTTATCTTTCCAAAAGGTGATGTATAACTCAAATCAACTTTTACATCTATTTGAATAGATTTAATAATTGGTATTTCAAAAGGTTCTTTCACAATCAAAAAATTATCTTTTAAAGAATTATTAATTTCTACAATCTCTTCTATATTTAAATCCATATGTTTTGACAAAATATTATTAACTTTTTTTTTCGAGTTTATTCCTAATGGAAAAAATAACTTTTGATCTTTGTTATTTATATTGACATAAAGCTGCTGTTTATATTTCACAATACTAAGCTCTTTTACATTATATTTTTTTTCCACTAAAAGATTTTTAAAATCATAAAATGAACAATATTGAAGTGTATAAACACTAAATGAAATTATTAAACTATTGAAAATCAATATAGATATAATGGTAATAATAATTCTTATATTGTTCATATTGTTTCTTCCATCCTGAATTCTAATTGGTGAAATTTTTTGGTATTTCGATTCCACCCTTCAATATCTATTATTGGTTTATTATTATATCTTATATAAAAATATATTTTATTAATTTTTTCAATTTTAACTGCTTTTTTCCAAAATGGAAAAAGTAAATTTCTTATACTTGTCTCTGTTCCTAATTTCGGTTGTATTGATTTTATATTAATATCTAATATGTAACAACTATTTTCTTCAGTTATTTTAAGACTTTCTAAACTAAAATATTTATTTGTTTTTAATTTATTTTCAATATAACGTTTTAACTCATTCTTTTGTATATCAATATTATCCATAACTGAATTTATATCCATAGCAAATGTTCTTGGGTTGAGTTGCTGTGTTATGGGGGCTGATTTATATGTTTTATCCTTTTTTAAGTTCGGTTTAATTTTTGAAATTCTAATTGAATTTTCTTCAGTAAATACTGATTTTCTAAATAGCAAATATTTTATTCCATTATCAAGTTCATGTTTACTTTCATCAAGTTGTATATCATCTTTTGTAATATCATCTATCTCGATAAAAAATTCATCATTTTCTTTATTATCTTGTATTTTTAATATTTTAACATACCGATCATTTAATAATTTTCCATAAAAAGTACAATTATTATCATTAGTACAATACTCCTTAGGATTTGAATATATTCCTAAGAGAACATTATTTTTCAGAGAAATGTAGAAATCTTTTTTTAAGAAAATTACTTCATTTTGCAATATGATATATTTTGAATCTACCCACTTTCCAATATCATCTTCAACATTTTTACTACATTCTTTTTCACAATTATTATTTACATACAAACAAATTTTTATTTTATATTTGATATTGTTTAAAAAATGAATGCATTCATGAAGTATATCCCCTACAGAATTATTGATAATATCTTTCATATTATTTATTATTGTTTTATTATTTAATTTTAATGTGTTATTATTTTGATCATAATTAATAGAAAATCTATTGTTCAAAAATTCATTTTCATTTTCATCTAACGAATATATATGATTAAAAATGTTATCAATACATTCTTTTCTCTTATCATCCGGGCACATATATGGATAAATACGTAATTCAGGAAACCAATTTATAAATTGATTTTTTGGGCTGCTATCTGGACATAATTCATATTCTATTAATTCATAATCATTTTCTTTTATAAAATTTGTTTTTTGAGTAATAAATATCTTTTCATCTTCATTTAATTTAATATATGGAATAATTGTAATACTGACATAATTTTTATTTTTTGTTATACTTAAGGGATGAAATATTGCACCAAGTTCATACATATCTGAGGATAAAGATCCATTCCAATTAATTTTCATATCTAATAAATCTTGATTTTTATAGTTCTTATTTGATTTTTTATCATTAAAGAAATGTTTATTTACATGTTTTCCGATTTTATCATAATTGGGATCTTTTTGTTTAATTATTTTATCTTCTAATAATTTATTATATTCATTCTCTTCAATAATTTCCTTATATTTTAAATATGTTATAAAACTGTCTGAAAGCTTAATTTCATTATCAACTAATTTAGCAGGTTTATTATTGTCAATGTTTTCTTCAGGCCTTTTTTCATTCAAATTACAGGACATAAGTATATAGCATAAGAAAATAATGAAATAAATTTTCATAGTAAAATATTTCATGATATATTACCTCGATTTTAAGATACATTGATTTTACAACGTATAGTTTTTAATTAACGCATTTTCCAATATTTAATATTTGGCAAAAATGTTTCTGGATGAACAGGAAATTCTTCTATTCCATCTATCTTGTTTATATAAGCTGCTGTTCTTGGAGGTGTAAATAAAAAAATATAAGGTTTTTCGCTATTTATTAATTTATGAATTTCTCCTGCTGTAGTATAACATCCATTAATTTTTTTTTCGGTTATTAATTTATCAAATAATGAATTTAAGTAAGGCATTCGTGTTCTATCTAAACTAATAATATTGAGTGGATTACCTTCTTCTGTGTATAGTTTTGAAATACTATAATCTTGATCAAAACCTTCCCATATAATTAAAGCCAATTGATATTTCTTATTTTTGAGTGATGTCATAAATTTTGTTTCTGGCATTTCTGTAATTTCAATTGAAAATTTATTTCTTAACTGATTTGAAATCAAAGTTGTTAAATCTTTTGTGCGAATATCATTTCTATTACATATTAACTTTATCGGATGTTTAACAAAAGAATTTTTTGAAGATTTTTCGCCAACATTTTGTAAAGAAAATTTTCTTTTATTATATTTAATAAAAATTTTCCAATTCCAGGGAAATGGACCATTATTTATATATTTAGTGTTATCATTTTTAATACCTAAACTTGAAAGTATATTTGATTTTGTATTCTCATTCATAAGGCTGTATATTTGATTCTTAGATTCTTCAGATATATCTTTACCAAATACAATTGCATAAAAATAAAATGGTGTATATTGGTAGTTTGAAAAATTATTATTACCTGTTATTTCATTTCTATAAGGAGCTGGAATATATAATAAAAAATTAATTTTTTTCCCAATTGCTGATAATAAATCTTCATCACTTAATTCTCTAAATATTACATGTTCAGGAATATTATTATCAACAGTATTTGTTGTATCCTTTTCTAAAACAATCCTGTCATCAGAAGATTTTTTTTGATTTATTCTGTAAGGTCCTGTTCCAATTGGATTTTGATTGAATATTTTCCAATTTTTATCTCCATGAGGATTCATCATTGTACCTGGTAAAAGTTTAATTTTTTTATCTTTATAATAAAATACTTGTGGAATAATTTTAAATGTTAATAATTGAACAACATCTTCTTTAGCCATCCTTGTATTAAAAACAATCTCAATTCTTTTTGTCTCGGAAGGTGAGATTGGTGGTAACTCTCTAATACTTTGCCGAAGTCTTTCTCGCCATGGTGATTCACTTCCCCCTTTATCAATACAATCATATGTATGTATTATATCTAATGGTGTAACTTTTATGTTTGTACCATGCCAATATTTTTCCTTTAGTTCTATATACCATGTTTTAGATACACCATATTTACTATCTTCTGTCCAAAGTCTTTTAGCCAGTCCTTTTTCATAACTTAATTGATTTGAAGAATCAATTGTTCGATTATATAAACCATCAAACACACATTCGGAAATTGCAGCACCGATCTCACTTAATTTTAAAGTATCAGTCTTGAAATATAATAGAGGATTATGAGACATAGGGAGCTGATCTTTTCTTATACGAACTATAATATCTTTATTGATATCACCATCAAAGGGCTTCATATACCACCAAATCGCAATAGCTGCAAATATCATTATAATTAATAATATTATATAAAATGATTTTTTCTTTAATAGATTCATTAAAACTGCTCCTTTTAATTTGAAAATTTTTCTATTTCTTCAATCACTCTATAATAATCAGGATGATCTTTTGTAATTTCTTTTTTAATATCACTAAAAATTCTATCTTTATTATATGAGTTTATTTTATTGAATAAATCTAAATAGTTTTTATAAATGATAAAATGTTCAGTACTTTTCCCTTCATAAGTATAATCATATTGATATGTTAAATATTTGTCGCTTCTAGGTCTTATATTAACTGTATATTCTTGATCCCTTTGTAAATTGAATTCGTATGCTGTTTTTCTGCTATTAAATTTAAAAGGATATGCATATTCAAGCATTTTATTTCTAATTATTACATCACAATCAATTTCTTTGGTTAAGATCAGTCTCACTTTTTTCCAAGAACCTTTAAAAAGACAAATCAAGATTTTTTTATCATCATTTGATTCAAAAAAGTAATTCCTTTTTGTTTTTATTACAAATGAATTTATTGAATTATTGGTTAAAAAATCTAGCACCAACTCTTTACATGCAGTATAATCAGCTTCTTCAGCCCATTTATAACCTGCAGAATCTATTTTTATTTGATCAGCAGTATTAAACCAACCTGAATATCCTGTTTTTGGATATATTATGTTCCTCTGCTCTTGATCTCCTCCAAAATTGCCTGTTATTGCAGCCTGTACAAAACGAAAATTATTTTTGTCAAAATTAAGATCAGAAACAATATCAAGGACATATATAGTAGTATATATTTTTTTTATTTTATTTTTGTTTTGTGTAATTTTTTTTATAGCAAAAATAATACAAGATATTAAAAGCAAAAATATTAATGCTATAATAATAAAACCGATTATTTTTTTTATGTATTTTGAATATGAGGGTGATTGTTTGTATTCACTTACAATTTCCTCAAAAGTATTATCTTTTGCATCAGGTTTATTAAGTGCAATTTCATTATTATCTTCAGCATTATTTTGTTCAGTTTTACTTTCAAAAGCATCGCTTCCAAAATTATCAAGGTTATTATTATCATCATCAAATAATGTTGAATCATAAGTTTCTTTTGTAAATAATTCATTCAAACAAGTTTCAGCTTTATCGCCTAATAATCTTTTATGCTCTTCGGTGATTTTACTGATATCAATTTGAAAATAAAGATTATTATCTTCACCAGTTTGATGCCATGCCCATTTTTTTGCTTCTGGATATTTTTCAATAAAATCATTATATTCATAATCTGGCATGTAATATACTTTTTTATCAAGCATTCTTTTCTCCATTTTGACTAAATCAGGCAATCAAGTATTTGTTATTTAGATTGAAACTTTATCAGGTATATAAATTAAAATGCATTTAATAGTTTGTTCTTCTGATGAATTATTATCCATACGTAAAAAATACTTTGTGCCTGCATTTAATAGATATTTATAATACATTTTATTATTAACTTTGGTTTTTACCTTATGTTCAGGTGTTCCATTATTTTCTGCAGAATATTTATTATTAAACAATTCATAATTGATTTGTGTGCCTTCAATAATTACTTTAAGGGATGCAGATAATTCAGGAGTAAAAGACCTAATTACAGAATCAGAAGCTCGAATTTTTAATTCAAGTTCTATATCTTTTTTTATAGGTCCAATATCCTCAAAGTTTGAATGGTTCTTAGGATAAAAACTATCAATAATTGTTTCTAACTTTTCAGGATTTATGATTTCAGGTGGTTGTGATTCAGGTGCATTTTTTTTATCTGTTTCTACTTCTATTTTATTTTCTGGCTCTTCTTTTTTTTGATACTTTGTGAAAGATAAATTAATATCGTATTTTTTTTCCATATTTTTCAATTTATAATGATTACTGTTGTTAAATACACGTATATAATATTCCCCCTTATTCAAAGGTTGTTCAGCCACAGAAAAATTAATTTTTGATTTTGAAATCATATACTCAAGTGCATGATTAGAGATTGTAACTTCTAATGTACCTCTTTCAGAAACATTTACCTTCCATATATCATTTTGGCAAATTGTATTATTATATTGTGAGTTTAACGCAATATCCATTGGATAAAGCTTATCAGAGCATTTATCAGGTTGAAATTCTGCTTTTATTGTATATTCTATTTTATTTTCAGTCGTAGCTCCTTCAGGATTTTCAATTCGAAGATAATGTTCTCCTTGATTAATATCTCTTGTAAAAGAATTACTATTGTCATACTCATATACGTTGAAATTATTTATATCATATGTAAATCCATATATTAAAGAATTGTTTGTTTCAACGTCAATTTTAATTTTTCCATCAAAGTCATTTTTTATATACAATATATTTGTTTGACATATGTATCTAATTATTTCTGATGTAATAGGTTCACCTGATGTTAGACTGTTAAGAATTATCATTTTTGATGCATTTAATAATGGGGTAGATTCAAGTTGCTCTTTTTCGCAATATGGATTTAAATTAGCCTGAATTACATAACTACTTTGTTTACTTTTTTTATTACACAATTCCCCATTATTAAAATTTGAAATATTTATAATATGCAAATATTTTTTTTCAGGTTCTTTAATGGAATAATCTTCTGACATTTTTTCCGATAAATTATTACTTATCAAAGAATCAGAGTCATTAAGATCAAAGTAAATATTTGATCTTGTTGAATTATTTATTACAACCCTTCCAGGGTCAATAATATTAATTGGAATTATATCATATGAGCATATGGAATTACTGACTGATAAAGTTTTTGAATTTGAACTTAATTCTTTCTGTTTAGGAATATTATCTTTTATCCTGTTTTTTATATTGCAGGAACAACCATGTATAAAAAATATAATTAAACCTAATGACAAAAATTTAATGAAATATCTCATATTTTTTCCCTCCAAAATTCATAACTTATACTGCCAAAGTTTAGAACATATAATGATAAACATTTATTTATCGAATAATTAGATCAGGTTAATGATAAATATTCATCTAATAAATCCTTGTGAGACTTATCAGGTTTATGTTTAATATCTTCTCTTTTATAATCAGCCCATAATATTTTTTCAATAATTCTTTTAATTTCATTCTTATCAAAAGTATGGTCATCTATTGGACATTCATGAAAATATGCTTGAAATAATTCAACAAATAAATTGTTATCAATTTTTTTATCGTGTTGATATTTTTTTATTTCTTTTTTAACCTCTGTAATATATTCTGAAAGAATATCTAAAAATTTTTTATCAGATTTACTGTCTTCCTCTCTTTGGATTTTATCATGTATAGTGCTGTCCAAATTTCTATCTAATTTTATTCCGCATTCAAAATCACTAACTTCGAAATCTTTATTAGAATCTTTTAAATTTAGAGCTTTTTTACGTCTTTTACGATCATCTAAATTAACTAACATATATTGACTATCTCTATTACTATCTAAATCTGAAATTATTACACCAAGAACTAAACCTTCTATAGCCAGCTTCTCATGCTTAAATATTACTTTACTTGTTGGCGGCTCATAGTTAACAAGGCTGCCCGATACCATTTGTAAAGGATTTTCGCCTCGATCACTGCTTATTCTCATATAACAGTTTCTATAATACCTGCAAGTTTTAAGCATGTAAGCTGGGAAGCCGTGTATTTCACGAAATATTATAATTTGATGTTTATCGCGTGTAGTAATAAAATTACCAGTATCATTATTTGTTAATTGAGTAATTTTTTGTGCAAAATGTTGTGGAAGTTTAGATTGATTTTTGTCTTCTAAGCCTATCATAAAAAGAGTTTGTTTTTGTTCACTAAACCTGGAATAATTGGTTATTGCATGATCAAAAACCGCAAAATGGTTAGAATAATCATAATAGGTCTGCATTTGTTTCAAATGATCTGGTCCTCTTCTTTTAATTGATCTTTGAATACGCTCTTCTACATTATATTTTTCTATTTCATCAATGAATAACTCCTTACATTTTTCCATAAAAATGTTACGATAATTCAGCAAATCCTCTTTTTCAAAGTTCTGGAAAGGTAATCCAATATAATCTATACTAATTTTATACTTATCAAGAACTTCTTGAGTAATTCTTTCTGCAGCCTTTATAACATTATTACTATCATTATCAATGGGATCATAAATATCATGAAATTCACCTAATTTTTCATTATCATATACAACCCAATCAAATTCAGAATTGTTTATCTTTTTATATTTTTCAAAAGAATCATCCATATCTTTATGAATTTTATCCATTATATTTTTAATTCTATTTAACTGATAGATTTCTCTATTTAAATAAGTAACTAATCCTTCACTCCTTAAGACTCCTTTGGGATCTAGAAGTTTATCAAAAAACTTATAAGATGCAGTGTAACGTATTATATATAATTCATTTAAGAATAGATTCTTCATTGCTTTTAAAGTATTTTCAACCTGATCATGTGCAGCCTTATTTACAAGTAGTTTATTAAAAAAGGTAATTGAATTTAGTATATCTTGAAGCTGTCTAACCTGAGCCTTAAATGTATTATTTTGTTTACTTTCACGATCTCTGGCTTCCTTAAGTTCTTTTTTCACAAAATCAATACTTTTTTCGCATTCTATTTTTAATTGTTTACAAAATGATATGGCAAACAATATCCCACTATTTTTATCTCTTGATATTATTGTTTTTAATTCAATTTTGATAATATTTTTTATAGAAGATAGAATCTTATAAATATAATCATCAATACCTTGCTTTATTTCAGTTATTCTTTTTATTAATGTGCTATGAGTATTTTTAATTGGGTTTATTATTTCTTTATCAATTTTGTCATTTTCAAAATCAACAGTTCTTGAAATAAGTTGTTCTAATTTAGAAATTTCGTTTTCACCATCAATAGATAATAATTTACGCGAAATATCGTATTCTTTATCTCTTGATTCTTCACTACAAACAAGACATTGACTCTTTATAAAAGAATCTACATATTGTTGGATTTTAGAAGAATCTATTTCATGAGGTTTTAAAAAATGATCTTTAATTACCTTTTGAGAAAATTTATAAGCACATAAATCTAATATTTGCTGCCATGGAAAACGTATAATACAAATTCCAAAACTACTATAACAATATGGAATAGAATTTTCATCAATAACCACATTATAATGACTTATATTAACGCGATACCTTTCAATATGTTCAGCAAAAGAACTACTTGAATTTATAAAAATATACTGAGCTAACATTTCAGATAATTGTAAAGAATCTTTAAAATTTGCTAATCCATTTGTTGATCCAAATAAGTAAATATAATCAAATGGTCTATTTTTTACCTTTCCTTTAAAATCATTTGGATAATGTAATAAAAACTCTGAATCATTGAGCATATGATGATTTAATTCTTTTAAAGAAGCATAACTATTTGCAATTGTTCTCTCAGTTGCTTTATCAGAATATAAATCACCTAAAACAAATAAACCTTTAACATCTATTTTATATCTAATCTCACCATCTTTTTCTAGTTGTTTCAGCAAATATCCAATATCAAGGAACATTCCTGCACCTGTCCCACCTGCTAATGAGCCCACAACATAAACTGAGAAGTTTTTTCCTTTTCTTTGTGAATTTTGATCAAAAGTATTTTGAAAATCAAAATTAAATAATGAGGGTAATTTGCTTTTTATATTAGCATAATTCCAAAATAGAGCTAATCTGCCTAAGGCTTTAACAGCTCTTGCGCCTTTTTCAAATTCATTAATTGCATTATATAAACGATCATCATTTGGAAACCAATTTTTTATTGATGTCTCTTTTTGTACACTGTCTTTTGTAATATCCTGGGCTTTTGCTTTGAGAAATTCACCTTGTTCAAATTTAAATTTTGTAAAGTCTATATTTTGTTCAGATCGTAATGTTTCTTCTGGATCATCAGTATCAATCAATAAAAACCTTAATTCATCTAATGGAGCACCAAATTCTTCTATAATACGCCTTTTTAAACGAATTATTGTATTCATACCAGTTCCACCAAGTCCTATAATTACAGTGGGTTGCATTTTTATATTAATTGGTCTTTTATTCATAATTAATTATCTCCTTAGTTAATTAATATTTAACACATACATATAAATATAGCAATAATACCCAAAAAGAGAATTTATTTAAGTATTATCTGTTTAATCATCTAATTTTAATATTAATAATGTTATTATACATAATTAAAAATATACTTTTTTTACTTTTTTTTGACTTTTTTTCCATTTAATTGATAATAATATTAATATACTAAGAAATGGGCCTGATAACAATCCGAAAACCTCCATCATAACTGGCATTAGTAGGAAATATTTTATCTCGTGCAGAACATCTTTGATATTTTTCGTTTAATTTATATGAACCCCCTCTGACAGATATCCAGTCATTATTTTCAATATCTTCATAATTTTTTCGGCCATCATCTGGTTCATATGGATATTCTTTAAAAATGCTTTGCGACCATTCCCAAACATTACCATTCATTTCCTGACAACCATAGGGTGATGAACCCATATTAAAACAACCCACTGTATTAGTTACATTAATATTTGTTTCTTTTGAATTTAAATAGTTTATATCCCAATCATTTCCCCATGCGTATGTTCTTTTATTTAATTTATTTAATTTATTTTCAGTTAAGTCATTTTTAGTCATATTATTAATATTATCATTTTTAAAAATATTTTTAACTTTATCAACTATTGGTTTTAAAGGAATTTCAAGTCCACCCCTTGCTGATTTTTCCCATTCTGCTTCTGTCGGTAGTCCTATTTCCCAATTTTTTGGAATAATATTTTCATTTTTCCATTTTTCATTCAACCAGTTTGTAAAGGCAAAAGACTCAAACCATGAAATAGCCACAACAGGATGATTTTCAAAGTTAAATGGGCCAATACCTGCTCCTTGTTTTGTTCTATTCCTATATTTACCATTATTCCAGTTTCCATTTTTTTTCGCATATTTCCAGTACTTTTCCTCATTATATCCATTATCATTAACAAAAAAATTATATTGTGCATTTGTAACAGGATATTTGCCAATGAAATAATGATAAGAAATTTTTGTATTTTCATCTCTTTCACCCATCCAAAAATCACCTTCAGGTACTAAACAAAATTCCATATTATCTAGTGTTGTAACATTTTTTCTTATATCACCAATTTGACTGAGAACATCACCTGATTCTACTCTAAAGTAATGGGGGAAATTATTTTCCCCTTTTATTGTAAGTACTAATGATTCAATTATTTTATCTTTACATTGCAATTCTATGTTATTTGAAAAAAAATCAAGTAGTACTTTTCCCATATAATTTATTAGTTTATAATTACTTTTTTCAATCAGGTTTATAATTATCTCATTTGAATCTTCTACTCTTTTTTGAGTTATACCAATATAAGTTAAGCAAAGACAGATAAGTTCTGACCATGTTTTATCATCACAATGTTTAATTAGCTTAGATACTATATTTTCATTATCTAATTCAGCAATTTCTTTTGCTGCAAAATATTCCTGAAAAATATTGTAAATAAAAGAATACATTCCAGGTTGATGTTCAAGCAAAATAGCGGTATGGAAATGAAAAAAATTAAAAATTTTTTGTGGATCCCATGCTGGACCAGTTAGTTTATTAATGTTAAATATTTCGGTAAGTTTTGATAAGATATCTTCCTTTTTAAATAACATTGTGTCTGAATTTGTTTCTTTCATCCATAAAGAAAGTTTAGCAATCACATTAGCAGCTTTCGAAATGTCAGGATCAGGATCAATTGGTTTATAAAGACTACGTACATAATTCCAGTCGTTAAGAAATACTTCAATAAATTTTTTATAAAGCTCAACTCTATTACCTGGAAAATTTATTCCTTGATAATTCATTGAGGCCATTATTGTTAGTAAAAGGGGATTTGATGAAACCTCTTTTAACTTTTCATTACTATTAATGTTTTTTAAAAATCTTCGCACATTAAAATTTTCACTTGAACCTTCAGTTTTTGCGATCATATTTGACCATTTATGTACAAATTCTTCTATCTGTTCTTCATCAAAATTTGTAATAGAACATTTTGATAGATTTTTTATTTCACCAAAATATTTTGTTATTTCATTATAAATTACAAATCTACTTGTTATTACTATTTTATTACCTAATCTGTTGTTATCATTAATAAATTCAATAAGATTTACAAATACTTTTTTCCGATCTTCAGGTAATTGTATTTCATCAAGACCATCCAGAAAAAAAATTAAAGAACCTTTTTTCATTGGTAATTGTATCATTGAATTAAAATCAAAATTAACATTACCAACCTGTTTAAATTGATCAATATAGTATTCTATTATAAAATCAATAAGTGAAATCGTATGATTTTTAGCTTTTTTATCTGCAAAAGCGAAAATAGGGACAAGAATAGGTAATCTATTATTCATTTCTATATTGTTAATTATTTTTTTAGCAAGCTCTAAGCTAAGATATTTAAGAAAAAATGTTTTGCCTGTTCCTGGATTACCTAAAATTATAAGACAGTTGTTAGTTTCAATTAAATCATCAATAAGCTGAGGTTTAGCAAAATGTTGAGCAGCATATACAGAATTTTCATAATATTTTAAATTACGATTATTCTTTTTAATATTGGGTAGTTCTAATTTAGCTTTTAAAGGTATATAAACATCAATTAAAGCTACTTCAAATGGAATACTTTCAGCACCCATTCCTTGAAAGACATATAATTCATGCTGATTAAATAAAAATTCCAAATATTCTTTTATTGCTTTCATACAACTTTTTTCATTAATAAGATCGTATAAATCATGGTATTTTGAAACCATCCCCTTTATTTTTTTTTCTTCTGCAAGCATATGCGAATTTACTAATAAAATTTCTTTTAAAGATAAAATTGCAACATAATGAAAAGAAAGTTTAATCTCTATATTATACGCCTTAGATTCTTTTTCCATTTTTTCGCGAGTTAAAGCATATTCTGCATCTAAAGGAATATGAGAAGCCACTGTTATAGTTTCAATACTTCTTAAATATTTTTTATCTTTTCTAATATCAGAATGCTTATTAATAGACTGTATTATTCTTTTAGAACCGTTCAAGTTTTGTTTATTAAGTCCTGTAAAAATGACTACTATATCAGGAATAAGCAAAGTACAAATACCACCTATATCAGTTAGGCCAGTTCTTGAATCAATAAATACATAATCAGGATTTTCAAATTCGTACACAATTCTATCTCTTAGCCTAAAAAAAAATTCCCTACCTCCTTCTTCTGAGTAAAATTTTTGCCAGTTAAATAGTTGAAGCTTCTCTTGATAATTATTGTCTTCTCTTCCAGCAGGAATTATATATATTTTTCCTCCATTGAATTCTTTTATACGATCTTTAGTGATTGGTTTTGTGGTAAATCTTTTTTTTATTGGAATTGGGTGATTGTTTTGTTGATATTCTAAAATCAAATCAAAAATACCACCATTGTTTTTATCTTTTATATGATTTTCAAAAGATTCTTTAAATTCTTCTATATATGGAATTCCTGGCGCTTCTAAATCAAAATCAATTATTACTACTTTTTTACCATTTAAAGCCGCAGTCCATGCAACATTTCCTAATGCCAGTGTTCGTCCAACTCCACCTTTATATGAATAAGGTACTCGGAAAAAATAAATTATTCCATATAAAGTTAATACTAC
>Ga0272440_1002295_pt1 | contig 15050 bp, 9 predicted proteins | sample SSMMMBAug17_FD_192440 | JGI IMG/M metagenome (GOLD analysis project Ga0272440, IMG submission 192440) | Marine sediment archaeal communities from Little Sippewissett salt marsh, Falmouth, MA, United States - SSM-MMB-Aug17 | ecosystem: Environmental > Aquatic > Marine > Wetlands > Sediment ... | reverse complement strand
CTTGCATCTAATGATGATTTTAGAATGCATGTCTCTAAAAAGATTTTGTTAAATAATTATTTAATTTTTGATAATCACGATGTTGTTCGCGCATATGAACAATTTTTTATTCATATCTGTCAATAATAACATCCTCATTTTTTAAATTGTACAAAAAAAAAATAAGGTCGTGTAGAGACGTAGCATGCTACGTCTCTACAGTACAATTACCTCAAAACGAACAATATCAATAATGGGGAAGTTATTTTCAGAGCCTTCCTAAGGTGTCCTCAGAATTACAATCTATTTGTAATTTCACTAAATACCCAATTTAAGGTATCAAATACAACTTGTAGTTCTCTATTAGCAGAAATTTGATTAGGGTCTTTTATAAATAAACTTTTTTCTAACTTTCCAAATTGCCAAATTTTTCCGGTAGTTACAACACTATAACAAATATTGGCACCTTTAATAGAAGCGGCAATCATTTCAGCTAAAGCTTGGGTCCAACCTTCATCCCAATCTTGTTTTTTGGCCTCAATAATACAAAGTGGAGGTATATCCATACCACCGTAATCTGTAACTGGAGCTATTAAGTAATCGGGTTCTCCTACTAAACCTTTGTCTTTGTCTACATTGAAAGGTTCTTGTATCCAAACGTTTAATGGTTGATTATTTTCTGCTACGATATTTAATATAGGAGTAATGATTTTGTTGCATATTGTTGCTTCGTTCCTAAAACTTAAACTGTCGCAAAGCCTTTTTTCGATTTGTTTTAATAATAGTTCTGATACTTCTATGTTTTTACTTTTAATAATAGCACCATCTTTTACCTTAATATCGAAAATGCTTGCAACTTGCTCTACTGATCCAAATTGACCATATGGCATAATGTTCTCCTTATTTATCATTGATTTAAAATGGGTACAGACCAAAATTAAAATCCGACCCCAGATGTCCGGCAACTACCTGATTTTACTGTAGGATCAATTGTGTCCATCCATAATTCCTCTATAGGGGCGCATTCCAAAAAAGTCGGACATATTCATTGAAAAATGATTTATTTCGGCAAATCCAAGAACAGCGTAGGGCTAAAGCCGGCTTTAGCCCTACGCTGTTCTTGGATTTGCCGAAATAAATCATTTTTCAATGTTTTTCTCTAAAAAAGTGCGACTTTTTGGGAATGTGCCCCCATCTACCTCTATGATTACAAAAGAAAGTCGATTAAATTTTTTTTGTTAAACTTTTAGTTTTAATATCATAAATACAAGGTAAGGGCAATAAACACCTTACTTATAAATAAATAAGTAAGGTGTCCCCGGAATTTAGGAATGCTCGGAAAATAACATGCTCATTTTTCATGATCGTACAAAAAAATAAGGTCGTGTAGAGACGTAGCATGCTACGTCTCTACAGTACAATTACCTCAAAACGAACAATACCAATAATGGGGAAGTTATTTTCAGAGCATTCCTTATTGTAAGGGATGCTGATACCACAGGACGCCAAAAGCAGGCGCGTTTTTTACCAGTTGGCAAAGTATTGGTTAAAGGACGTTATCGTTTCAAAAGTTATTCCTTTTTTTGCTTTTGCCGTCTGTGAGCTTAGTGGTATCCACCAATAATGCAGATAAATATAATCCAAAGTTCGATGTGTATAAATCCAGATAATTCGTCTATCGCCAATATCAATCTGACCAATACCGCTCATGCCAGCCCGCCACCATTTTTGGGGTGAACCTTGCAGGGATGCCTGAATTTCAAAAATATTCTTTTTATCTTTTACTTTTGCAATGTAACTGATTTGTGTAATCTGAACTGGAAATCGTAATTCCGGCCTGCTGATAAAAGAAATATTTCCACATTGCCCCATTTCTATTTCATGAATGTCTTGCTCATCAACGTCAAGTTGGATGTAATAGTCTTTTAATTGGGCAATTTTGTATAATATATCGCCTTCACGAACTGGCGCGCTTAAGAGTTTTTGTCTTTCTCCCTGTACAACAACGCCTGCAAAGGGAGCTATGACCTCTGCCTGATTCAAAAGATAACGTATTCTTTTAAGCTCAATATTGGAACGTTCCAATCTGGCCTGAGCAATTCGCATGTCAGCCAGTTGGTCTTGTGAACGTGCCTTTTCTTCAGACCTGGAATACTGATGAATATCAGCCATAATCTCTGCTTCTTTTAAATGCAGATCCCGAGTATCCAGTTTTAATAGCAATTGATCTTTTTGAACATAATCACCAATCTGTGCTTCAACTTTACTGATATAGCCATTAAAAGGCGCTTGAATATATGATAATTGGTCGGTTTTTAATATACATGGCGCTTTTATGCGATACATTTGTTTTCCAACCAGTGAATATGTGATCAGTGCGATGCAAATGAATGTAATTAACTTTGCAAAGGTATGCTCAATACCAAAAATAGCGGCAAGTTTTTTTCGACACCAACTGCCGAATCTGGCACCAAACCATCGATCAAATTGTTTTAAATCAAATAGTCGGCGGGTAACCTGGTCGCAAATCATTCTAAGACAGCGGACTTCATCAATAGAAAAGGGAGCGGCGCGTTCACAAGTCAGTATTGCAAGCGGTTCATCCTTAATACGTAAAGGAATGGATACAATATATTCTGAACCAAATTGGCGGACATAACGTTCATGTGCTTTGATAATGGCTTGCCATTGCTCATATGGTGCTGGAAAAATGATTTCTTCATTCTGATCCAGGGCTTCTTCCATAGCAGTTTCCAGGGCCTGTACAGCACCCATTTTAGGTTCAAAATGCTCCACATGACTCATACCCTGAATCTGGATATATTTATTTTTCAGCCATCCGAGTGACACACGTGATGTGTGAAATCGTGATGCAACCTCATTACAAAGTGTCATTACTGCTGCATGATATCGGTCAACTTCATTTAAGAGAATATTCAAGCTCAATGCTTTTTCGAACAATTCTATTCGTTGTTTTAACAGTAATGATTCTTGTTCGTTTGTGGAAGTATTTGTCATTTAATTAATTACTAATTGCCCTGACACACCCGGGCGAATGGTTAGATTTGAGTTGTCAAACAAGACTTTTATTTTCATCAATCCACTTGCAGGATCGACAACAGGCGCAACAAAAACAACTTCTCCTGATTTTGTTTGTGTTGTTTTACCTGTTTGAATCTGCAATTGGACTTTTTTTCCCTGACATAAAGCTGCCGCATATCGTTCTTCAATATTGCACGTAAAATAGCAGCTTTTTGGATTCACAAGTTTGATTAACTGTTGATTGGCTTTGCTTCTTTCTCCAGTTTGATAGAAAATCTTTGTAACCACAGCATGAATGGGGGCATCAAGCACACGCTTTGCCAATTGTTCTTTCGCAATTTCATATTGAATTCTTTCCTGCTCTTCTCTGATTTCTAACTCAATGCGGTTTAGCTGACTCTGATCATATTGAATTTTTAATCGGGTGAGCTCTTCTTTGCTCACAGAATGATTCTTTTCAAATAGATTTTTTGAGGCAGAATAAAGCTCCAATAAATTTGTTTCTTTCAGTTTTGCGGCTTTAAGAGAAACTTTGCTTTTCCAGAGCTTGTACCGAAGCGCCACTTCCAATTCTTGTTCACGTCTGTACAAACGAATGAGTGGATCCCCCTTGTTTACCCAATCACCTTCTTTGACCAGAATTTCTTTGATTGTGCCATCTACCGGAGAACTTATCAAAGCTTCGGTAACAGGTTCGGTAACACCTTTAAATGTATGTTCGGGCAAACCTATTGTGGGCATCAGACATATAATAAGTGATAAGTATATCAGCTTACATTTTCGTTTCATTTGAGAATCTCCTTTGCCAGGTTGTTGCCATGTGGTATTTAGGAATGTTCTGACAATAACTTCCTCATTATTGATATTGTTCGTTTTGAGGTAATTGTACTGTAGAGACGTAGCATGCTACGTCTCTACACGACCTTATTTTTTTGTACAATCAAGAAAAATGAGCAAGTTATTGCCAGATTGTACTGTAGAGACGTAGCATGTGCTACGTCTCTACAGTACTAAGACTTTAACGCATAAACACGCCTCGTGCAACAGCAGGAAAAAGTTCAACATCACTGATATCAGAAAATTTGACTGATACAGGCACAACCAGAACCGCAATTTTTTCAGCCAGATGATCCAGTGGCGCTGTCGTGATATCACAAGAGAAAGTGCCATCATTATTTACCTGCATACCATCCGGGCGATTGTTTCCTGGCTTTAGCTGCCATTGATCATTTACAAAAATGGCAACATAAATGGCATATTTTTCAGGCACAAAAGGTGTAACAACGCCTTCGAGATTTTGCAAACGATTGCCAATGGGCGGTATTTGCGTCATTTCAATGCGCATGTTCGTAATTGATGTGTCCTGATAAATGTCATTATTATCTGTGCTGTGTGTTGTTTGACCATTAAAGGTTTGTTCATGAAAGGTTTGTAATTGCGTCTGAAAAAAAGAAAAAGACTGATTGTAGATTTTTGAAATCACATTATTTTTGATCTTTGTATTTCTTTCAAATATCAGATGATTTGAATCATTGTCTTCCTCACCCTGACTATAAATATACATGGCGCCGGCCATACTGCCATTTTCATCATTACCATAAGCACCCATGACAAGACCTTGATCACCAATCGCAATGTCATAACCATAGTAATCATATGAATTTCCATCGCCGGGCACATACTTTTTGTGCATGTTCCATTGGTCGCCTTCAAGAATATACAAATAGGCTGCACCAGCAGTTGATCCTTTGTCATCATCTCCATATGCACCAATCAGAAGTCTGGTGCCAACCAGATCTACTGATGCACCAAAATAGTCATTGGAGGTTCCCTGAATAGGCAAAAGCTTGGTCTGAAAATTCCAGATTCCCTTGTCAAACTTGTAAATGTAAGCCCCGCCTACATTGCTTCGGGAGTCATCATCGCACCGATAAGCCCCAACAACTGCATAATCACCAGATATGGCAACATCATAACCAAAATAATCATTGGGTTGGCCATCATGCGCAATGAGTTTGGCTTGCATGGTCCACATATTATTATCGCGTTTAAAAATCATTGCTGATCCCGAACTGTCGCCTTTGTCATCATCCCGATATGCCCCAACAATGGCATAATTATCTGAAATTGCCACTGCATAACCAAATTGATCATTTCGATCTCCCTGATCATCAACCAATTTTTGCTGTTGTTTCCATGTATTGTCTGTCTGAAGCGAAAAGATATACGCTGATCCGGCCATGCTGCCATTTTCATCATCTCCATAGGCGCCAATGATTGCATAATGCTCACTGATACCAACTGCAAAACCAAAGTAATCATTTGCAGATGCATTATCAGCAAATAATTTCTGATGTTGCTGCCATCCGGTAGAACCCAACGTATATATATAAGCAGCACCAGATTTACTTCCAGCGCCATCATTACCATATGAGCCAAATAAGGCATTCTTATCATACATGGCTACAGCACAGCCAAAATAATCATTAATCTTGGCATCATCAGGCGTAATCTTTTGGGACTGTACCCAGTTTTGACCATTGTAATGCAACATATACACAGCCCCTGCATTTCCCCCTTTGTCGTCATCTCCTTTTGAACCGCCGGCAGCATAGTTTCCATATATGGCTACAGAACGAGCAAAATTGTCACTTCTTTCACAGTCAGTTGGAATTATTTTCTGTTCATTGGGTGGAATGGGATTGAAATTCCAGGCTTTTTGCAATTCATAATAAAGATTTCTGGGCTGAACTTTATCGATATCGTTACCATTCTTGATTTTTCTCATAATCCCCCACCATTCCTCATTGGAATAGGCATCAGGATGTGCCCCGCTGGAATAACCGCAAAACCCATGATCTAATGGTTCATCATCCTTGCAAAGTGGATCTGCTGAATGTTTTCCTTTCCACCATTCATCAGAATAAGCCATAATGCTTGCGCCAATACAAATGGTTTTATTTTGTTCAATTTCACGCCACAAAGCGCGTGCATATTCCGATTGCTCGTATGAGTCATTCATTTCATATTCCTGTTTTGTGTTGTTATCCAGGGCATCAATACCAAATTCAAGAACAATCATGGGTTTTTCACTTAAACCGCTATAGATTGAAAACAGGTCTCCAAATGATTTGCCCCTGTAGACATTCGCGCCCCAAACCGAAAGATCGGGTACTTTTGAATCATAGGCGTTGATAATATAATTCAAATTGACATCCATCAAAGGCGTGGTTGTGGGATGATAGGTTCGCCCTTCAAGTTGTTTGGCAGCAAGTGCCATTTCATTGATCAGGCTGAAAAGATCATCAAGGTATTTACCATACATCCAGTCTGCATTTAATTCATTTCCAATACACCACATTAGAATGGCTGGATGATTCATATGGATTTTTACCATATCCATAAAATCCTGCTTGATCATTTCTCGTTTGTTCTGGGGATCATTCGGATCAATATTGTATCCACTTTTAATCCAAAAGCCTGCAATCACATACATGGAATCAGTGCCATCATTAAAAGCAGCATCCAGAAAGTGTGTATGGTCAGCATTGGCGTCCCATCCCCACAATCGAAGTGTATTTGCGCCCATTACACGTAATAAAGGAAAATCACGCGCATGGATTTTTTGATAGCCTGATGTAAAATAATCGCCATAGGGCGCTTTGACTTCGGGATCATCGCCAATGGGGGTGGGCGAGTAGCCCACACCTTTGACTTGAAAAGGTGAATCATTAACTGTCAGAGTTTTTTCATTAATGAGTACACGTGATGCAGATCTTGAAATCACACGCACCTGTGTATAGGTCCATTGGGTTTGATAATCGCCTGATTGCCCGACAGCGCGAACACAAATTGAATACTGGCCATTTTCCGAAGGCACAGACCAATCATACCGCCATTGAGTGGTTCCATTGGCCGCATTCCAGGTTGTACCGCTGTCAAATGATATTTCAACCCGCTGGATCGTTTCCTGCTCAGTGGCGGATGCTGTACCTTTGATTGGAAAGGTTGTGGCATATATTTGATCATTGGGCTTTGGTGTTACTATCGTTGAATCTATTACTGGCGGATGAGATTGACCCTTAACAAATAATTGAACAGGAACATCAACAGGGCTATTGTTATTATCATTGCTTTCAATTCGCAGCACAGCATCATATTCTCCTTGAGACATATCTTTTGCATCAGCATGAACGTCAACAGATTCTGTTGACATTGGTGCAATTGTGCCTGACAGTGGTTCTGTGTGAAGCCATGCGCATGGATTGTTCTGGAAGCGGATTGCCAGCAAATCATGCACGAATGTTTCGTTGTGCGATACCTGAACGCCCTCACTTCCCAGCTTGTTTTCAATACCAATCGTTGCGTTATTAACATGGATGCCATCACGAAAATGTTTATACTGATACAGGATACTGCCATCCGCATGAATAATTACCTGGGCTGTCACTGTACCAGAGTTTCCATATTGTCCAAAATCTATAAATGAAACAACAAGTTTACTGCCTATCGTTTGATATCGTATGTTTGCATTTCTTGGGGTTAAATCATCCCAGAACCAGGCCAAAAAGTTAGCAGGCGCACGTTTTTCAGGTATAGGTTCGTTCTTTCGTTCAGCCAGGCCATTTGTTTCGCCAAAGCCAATCAATCCATTGGATGATATGTAAAATTTTTCGTACATCTCTCCATAAAAGGGAAATGAAAAACCAATGGAAAATGGCCCGGCAAAGTTATCATCATTGAGCGAATCAACATGATTACCGCTTGATGAAATATCAATCCAATCAAAAATGGGCCCGCCAGCGGTATCGGAATCAATCCATGAATATCGTGTGTTTTCATCAGGATTGCATGATGTAATAATATTCCAGCGCAGGGGATGACTGCCTTTATTCATAATAGACAATTTTTTGTGATCCTGTTCATCCTCCATCAACTCAAATGTTACCTGTTTAGGGGTGACATCAATTATGGGCGTTGATTCAACAACATCCAGATTGACTGGAATTGCAATAACTGGATGCAAGAAATCATCAGATGTAACAATCAAATTGCACTGATAATGATTCATTACCAGGTAAGTGGTGTCCGCACCAATGGAAACATCAATTTTTTGCGCAGGAGAAATTGTGCCTTCTGATGACTGATAAATCTTAAGCCATGAACATCGGTCAGGTTCAAAACGAATGGCCATTTTATCATTCAAATAATTAATGTTGTATGCGATTTCAAGACCAACAGTGCCATCGTTGTTCTCAATGCCAACAGTTGATGAATTGGTGTTGAACGCATTGTCAAAGCTTTTGTATTGAAATAATATGGTGCCATCTTGATCCAGGACGATTTGGAAGCTTGCTTTACCATCATAACGATACTCTGTCATATTATCAAACTGAACAATGAGGCGGTTTCGCTGACGATAATAATAAATTGCGCCATCTTCCGGAGACAAATCATCCCAAAGGGGTGCTATAATATTGTTGGGAGCTTGTTCTGATGGTATTGACTGGTTTGTATGATTGGCAAAATCTGTTGATGCACCAAAGCCAATAAATCCATTGGATGAAACAAAAAATGTTTCATAAGTTTGTCCATAAAATGGAAAAGAAAACCCAATATCCAGCGGGCCGGATGCATCATCATCTTTTAAATCCGAAATTTTAATTCCAGATCGTGAAATTTCAATCCAGTCGTATACTGGGCCGCCATTGGCCAAATTGTCAGACCACATATAGCCAAATGCATCTGGGCCGCCAAAATGATCTGCTCCATTGAGATTATCTTTTGCATTATCATTAAAGCGCATGTCATTTTGCAGTTCACCAGTAACATGCATTTGCCATGTCAGGTCAGTGTTGCCATCATTGATGATTGTCACAACATCTTTTTTGATATCGCCTTTTTGGACGCTGAAATTAAAGGCATCTGGTTCAACAGTTATTTTGGGTGATGTTATTTGTATGGGAATTTTCATTGCAAGGGGATTGGGATAATTTAATGCATTATGTTGCAATGTGAGGGTTACCTGATAATTGCCATAAGGCAGGTTTCTGGCTGTATATGTCATTGCAATAGTTTGTGACAGGCCAGCTTCAATGGTGCCTTCAGTTATTTCAGGAATAACAATTTCAGGATAAGTGATATCTTGTGAGATGGGTGATGCATCAGACACAGACAATTGATAATTCAAGGGGCCGCACCCCTGATTTCGAATTGTAAAAGGTGCTACAATTGACTGGCCTGATGGAATAGCAATGGTTGTGAAATTTTTAACATCAAGTATGGGGACATCGGTTGAAAACATTTGATCGTTGCCAAAGGTTGTACCTTCATTATTTTGTGCTACCAATCTAAAATGATATTGGGTTTCAGGTTCAAGTCTGTCAATACCCACATTGATAGACACTGGCGACAATGCATTACCTGCATTGATTGCACCTGTTTTCATTCCATATTCTTGTGATGCGCCATATTCAAAATATGCAGTTGTGTTTAAACCATTTGGATGCACCGAGCCATTGAACATAGCTGCTTTACATGTTATCATGCTGGCTGAACCTGTATAAACATCAGGTTGGTAATTCTTTTTCAACGAAATATTCAGCTCCATTGTTTCATCGGCTGCAATGCGAAGTCCTCTAAAAAATTGTAAGTTATAGTGAGGCGCTAACACTGCAACATTGTACGTGCCTTCAGGTATAAAAGAAAAGCGATAGTAACCATTGGATTCGCTGTAAGTCATGAAATGTCCAGCTTCAATTCGGACATCAGTAATGGGGCGTTGTGTTTCATGGTCTAATATCATTCCATGAAGTACGCCTGAGGGAATACTGATAATTTTTTTGGCATGGCCTGTATGAACAATGGCAAACATAAGTAATATTGTAAAAATACAAAACACGGGTTGTTTATTTTTGTTATACAACATTTTATCTCCTTTTTCTTTAAAAGCTGACAGTATCTGTCAAAATGTTACGCACTATACCTGCGTTACCCTGAATACTTCTTCAACAGAAGTCATTCCTGTTAAGATTTTATTGACACCATCCTGTCTCAAGGTTAACATTCCATTTTTAACAGCTTGCTGTTTGATAATATTGGCATCTGATGTTTGAAGGCACAAACTTCTGATACTTTCATTCATAATCATAATTTCAAAAATAGCACGTCGGCCTTTGTAACCTGTATGAAGGCAAGAATTACAACCTTTGGGTCGATAAATCGTTTTTTCGGCCAGGATTTCTGGCGAAATACCAATACTTTTCAATGAATGTTCATCTGGCGAATAAGGTTCTTTGCATTCATCACAAAGGACACGTACCAGACGTTGTGCTACAACTGCCAGTATTGATGATGACAACAGAAAGGGCTCAATACCAATATCAATCAAGCGGGTGATTGCACTGGCAGAATCGTTGGTATGAAGGGTTGAAAAAACCAGATGGCCAGTAAGTGCAGATTGAACCGCAATTTCCGCAGTTTCTCTGTCACGAATTTCACCAATAAGAATAACATCAGGGTCCTGACGAACAATAGATCGTAACCCTCTGGCAAATGTGAGATCAATTTTGGGATTCACCTGAATCTGACCAATGCCCTGAATTTGATATTCTACAGGGTCTTCAACAGTGATGATATTGATATCAGGATGATTGATTGTTGACAAAATAGCGTACAATGATGTTGTTTTACCACTACCTGTGGGACCGGTTACCAAAATAATGCCATGTGATGAATGAATTAATCCATCTGTTGTGCGATATTGTTCAGAGGATAAACCCAGGTCTGTGAGTTTCAGCAAGACACTGGTTTTATCAAGTAACCGAAGTACAACACGTTCACCAAAGGTGGTCGGCAGGGTTGATACACGAATATCAATGTTTTTATCACCTATTCTGATTTCAATACGTCCATCCTGTGGCAGACGTTTTTCAGCAATATTTAAATCTGCCATAACTTTGATTCTGGAAACCAGCGCAGATTGAATACGTTTAGGCGGGGAGATCATATCGTACAGGATACCATCAACGCGCTGGCGGACTTTGAATGTGTTTTGAAAAGGCTCCATGTGGATATCACTGGCCCGGGCTTTCACTGCTTGCGATAAAATGTGATTGACCAGCTTTATGATGGGTGCATCACTGGTATCATCCAAAAGATCAACTGTTTCTTCAATTTCAGTAATAATGCTGTCGCCGGTTTCATCCTCCATGTCCTGAACAAGCTGTTCTGCTGAGTCACGACTCATGTCATAAGATAGATTGGTTGCTGACAGGATTGCAGCACCCGGGGAAAAAACCACATGAAGGTCATTTGCTCCAAAAACATGGACAAGATCATCAAGGGCCTGTAAACAGGCAGGGTTACTGATTGCAATGATTCGACACCCAAATTCATTTCGATCCCCTTTTTCACGTATAATCGGTCCTTGCCTGGAATAGTTGGCATCACGTGTATCAATGGGTACCATGCCATATCTTTTTAAAAACTGGATTGGCACATTTCGGGCAAATTCAACATTGATATCGGTAACCGGCAATTTTTCCCATACAGGAATTTTATATTGCATGCTCCACGCATTGAGCAACTGCATTTCATTGATAATATTGCGTTGAAGCAAAACATTTCCATAGTCTGCCTGTTTCTCCGCTTGAATGCGATGGGCTTCAGTCAGTGATTCTTCAGAAATATTAAAGTGTTCCAACAAAATGGTATCAAGGGTATCCAAAATATCTCCTATTTGTTAATTTGTTTGTCTCGATATTGAATATAGCCATCTTTAACAGCACTATAGGGTTCAAAGGCCATTTCTTTTATTTTTTCGTATTCTCCCACGCGAAAGGACATGGTATTTAATGTTCTGACAGCACTGACACCGGCTAAGACATAAGAATCTTCAATATAATTGACAGGATCCAAATAATTGTCTATTAAACTTCCGCTAACATCTCTAAGTGTTGAACTTCCCAAAAATGGCAGCACAATATAGAAACCATTACCAATGCCATAAGATCCCAGCGTTTGCCCAAGATCTTCATCATGGGATTCCAGATGTAGGTACTTTTTTGAAGGATTGGTCAATCCCAAAATGCCGATTGTGGAATTGACTGCAAAAGATATAATTTCCGAGCCTGTATCTTTGGGACGTATTTGAAGCATACAATTTACTGCACGCTGCGGCATGTTAATATTGTCAAAAAAATTTAATATACCAATACGTACAGGTGATGGCGCTATTCGTATATAAGTTTGTGCAGCAGGTTTGATACACCAATAATAGAGTTTATCATTTAAAGTAAAAAAACACCTGTTCAGTTTTTCTAAAGGATCCCAGACAATTGGTGTCATGGGCGCATCTGTATTGTCATCAAATTCATCATCAAAGGCCCAATCGTCGTTTAGATTTTTTGAATCTGTTTGATCAGTTGCTGTGGTTTCCGCATAGATGGGTTCAAAAAAAATTAGGCCAGATATGATAAGAATCATGCAAATAGACATTTTTGATTGTTGCATGGTTAACCTTCAATACTTATAAATCTGAAAATTGCCCCAGTTTTTGTTTCATCATGTTCATCAAATCATCAATACCCTGTTTGCTGAGTATTTTATAAAACTGAGACCGATAATTTTGTACAAGACTGACGCCTTCAATAGATATATCGTAAACCCGCCATCGTTTATCAGTTTGTAATAATTTGTAATCCATTGGAACTTCACTTTTCTGGGTGACAATAATCGTTTTGACAAGGGATTTGTCTTTGTATTGACGTTCATCAATGTACTTTACAGTTTCATTGGTGTATTCTTCCAAACGTTGATAATAAATATTGGCCAGAAATCGGGCAAACAAGTGAGCGAACTGTTTTTGTTGGTCATTTGAAAATTGTTTCCATTCTTTGCCCATTGTTCTTTTGGACATTTCATCAAAGTTAAAAAGGTTTAAGGCAATATTAAAAATTTTTTTACGTTGTTCAGTTTTTATTTCAGGCGTCATGGCCTTTTGTTTATCTTTGAACAACGCGATGACCGCATCAATATGCGTTTTTAGTTCAGACATGGCATCACCAGCCAGAGCAGTTGTAGAGAACATGGCAAAAAAAACAAAACTTACCATTAATAAGCAAACATTTTTTTTCATTTATAATTCTCCCAAAATAATTATTTTACGCCACCAAAAACATATTTACTGATCAGAGATTCCAGATCAACAGCGGATTCAGTTTCAAAGATCAGATCGCCATTTTTAAGGATAACATCTGATCCGCCAGCAGATATTTTAATGTACTTATCCCCAATAAGGCCGCTGGTTTTGATGGATGCGATAACATCATCGGTCAATTGAATATGAGAATGAATCATCATTGAAACAACAGCCACCATGTCTTTTGGGTCCAGACGAATGGAATCAACTTCACCAATCTGTACGCCAGCCATTTCAATAAATGCACCTGCTTTCAGGCCAGAAACCGACTCAAAGCGAGCTGTTAAATAATAGCCACCCGGACCGAACCAGTCCAGTTTACCCAATCGTATGGTCAGATATGCAGTGCAGATCAAACCGATGAAAACAAATATGCCAACCCAAAGGGTTATAATATTATCTTTATTGATCATTTAATAAGTATCTCCATAAAATCAAACTTTTTTTAATAAAGATGGGAATCGTATTAAAGATTTCTGGAAAAAATTTCTGGAATAATTTTGTCATCAAGTCATGAGAGTGTCAAGTAATTTTTAAATCAGGGTCGAATGTATTTCTTTTCGTTTTATTGCAGCCTCATTGAATATTTAGTGATAGATTGATTATTATTTTTATGTTAAAATTGTTCCCAAAAAAAATTGGAGGATTAATCTATGAAAAAAAAATTTATTAGCTTTTGGGTATTCATTTTTTTATTGTTGAATATCTCGACTGGCATTTGTGATGAAAGTGTTCAAATGGGTGTTGCTGAATGGGCACCACTGATTTCAAATGATTATAAGTACAATGGCGTTGTTACGCGTATTGTCACTGAATCATTTGCGCTGGAAGGCATACGTGTGATTAATAAATGGGCACCCTGGAAAAGAGCTTATCATAATGTCGAAACAGGTATTTATGACCTTTCCCCTGGTTGGACAAAAACTCCCGAACGTGAAAAAGAGGTTAATTTCAGCGATCCGATATTTGAAACATATCAGGTCTTTTTCCATTTAAAATCATTCCCTTTTCAATGGCAATCTTTCAAAGATTTGAAAGGTATTAGAATTGGCGCATGCCTGGGCTACTATTATGGAGAAGACTTTAAGGTTGCTGAAAAAAATGGGCTTATTAAAGTAGAATATGTGCCCAGAGACAAACAGAATATTATGAAATTGTTAAAAGATCGGATACAGATATTTCCTTTAAATATTTTAACAGGTTACGATTTGATCCAAAAAAATACGACACAAGAAGAGTTTTCAAAGATCGTACACCATCCCAAAAAACTTGCGCCACCCAGTTCCGCTCACGTTGTTTTTACAAAAAATGAACGTAATGTCCGCATGATGCGATTATTCAACAAGGGCTTAAAACGCTTGAAAGAAACTGGTAAATATGATTTATATTGGCAAGAATCTCGTCGTGGCGAATATGCAAAAAAATAATCAAAATATTTAAGGAAGGCTCTGAAAATAACATACCCATTTTTCTTGATCGTCCAAAAAAATAAGGTCGTGTAGAGACGTAGCATGCTACGTCTCTACAGTACAATTACCTCAAAACGAACAATATCAAAAATGAGGAAGTTATTTTCAGAGCATTCCTAAGGAATTCTGTGAAAATATGTTCCCCTTTTTAAAAAATGTTCATCGGGGTTTTTGTTCTGTAGAGACGTAGCATGCTACGTCTCTACGTGCCAAACTATTATAAGTAAGCGGTCATAAATTTTCGGGTATAAAGAAGTATTCGCCGAGTAGGTCTATAAAATAAAATAATCGTCAAATTAATATGAACGATTTCGGCAATTGCAAGAACAGCGTTGGGCTAAAGCCCAACGCTGTTCTTG
>Ga0272440_1002294_pt1 | contig 15050 bp, 10 predicted proteins | sample SSMMMBAug17_FD_192440 | JGI IMG/M metagenome (GOLD analysis project Ga0272440, IMG submission 192440) | Marine sediment archaeal communities from Little Sippewissett salt marsh, Falmouth, MA, United States - SSM-MMB-Aug17 | ecosystem: Environmental > Aquatic > Marine > Wetlands > Sediment ... | reverse complement strand
TTAAATAGAACACTTTAAGTCCCTTTAGGGACGACAGATAATAGCCTGGGGTTTCAACCCCAGGCGGTCGAACATTTTCAGTTGGACGAACTTTTTTCTACCCGAAAACTTATGGCCGCTTACTTATTTCATCATATTCATCTTTTTCAGGGTAATCCTTGTTCAAAAAATGGTGAGTGATAATTTTAATTCCGGCCATTTTGGTTACACTCAATTTATTTAATAACGATAAATTACGAATTATGCAATAAAAAAAAGAGATCGAATAATGGGCATATTCGGGCAATTTTGCACATCACGATTCTCCTTTAATTTAAATACATTAAGAACATGCTTACAGATAACAGGTCAATAGTGACACAATTTCTTACCAGGTTATTCATTTCAAAATTTGAATAAATCATTCTTTTATTATTAATAATAATGGGTTAAGCACATAAACATATGTGGCACATGCATTGCTGTATATGAGGACAAAGTGGATACGTAACAATCAAAATATCATAAATCATAAAGAAAAGACAGGAGTAAATTGATGAATAGTTGGGAGGAACTTATTAAAGGCACATTGGAAGGCAATGTTCGTAAACTAGCACGATTGATTAGTAAAATAGAGAATCGTGATCAGGGATGGCAGGATGCCATGACACAAATCTATCCGCACTGCGGAACTGCCAAAGTTATTGGGATCACCGGTTCACCAGGAGCGGGTAAAAGTACACTGACAAACGCTGTGACTGCCAGTCTTCAAGAAATGAATAAACGTATTGGTATAATCGCAGTAGATCCATCATCCCCTTTTTCAGGCGGCGCTGTACTCGGGGATCGGTTACGTATGCGAGATATTGCCACATTACAGGATGTGTATATCAGATCAATGGCAACACGTGGCATGCTTGGCGGGTTGTGCCAGGGGGCACGTGATGTGGCTCGTATCCTGGATGCTTTCGGTAAAGATATTATCCTGATTGAAACTGTTGGCGTGGGGCAGGACGAAATTGAGGTGGTCAAAACTGCGGATATGGTTCTGGTGGTATGTGTGCCAGGGCAGGGAGATGGGATACAGGCAATTAAAGCCGGCGTTATGGAGATTGCTGATATTTACGTTGTCAACAAAGCAGATCGTCCAGGAGCTGATGAGGTTGTTGTTGATATTCAAGGTATGCTTGAACTTTCTGAAAAAAAAGTGCCTGTGCTGAAAACTGTGGCTTCTGAACATAAGGGAATTAAAGAATTGGTAGATATGATACTTGTTTGCATGAATCAACAAACATCAAATGATCAGTTCCGACAAGAACAAATTCGTGAGGAGATTCTGTCCTTGACCCAGCAGATGATATTTCAATCTATTCATGAAAAGTGGCAGATCAATGGATTTTTATCACAGGCCATTCAGGATGTGATGGATGGTAATTCAGACCCTTATACAATTGTTAAAGATTATTTTGAACATATAAAATATTAGGAGGCAATTAATCATGGCTGACGAAGAAAAAATGGCAATGACTGAAAAACTGGCCAATTTTATTGTGAATACTGAAACACAGCAGATTCCCGATGAAATTTTTGAACATGCCAAAATTGCGTTCATGGATTGGCTATCTGTTTGTATTGCAGGCAAGGATGATCCTTTGGTCAAAAAATTAATTTCGTTCAGTGACATGATGGGCGGTAATGCGCAGGCCACACTCATTTGTGATGGTTCACAACGAAATGTTTACGATACCGCACTGATCAATGGTGCGGCGTCACATGCGCTGGATTATGATGATACATTGGTATCTTTTTTGGGACATCCATCAGTCACAGTGTTTCCATCAGTTTTAGCCTTGTGCGAATGGAAAAAAATGGGCGGTAAAGACCTTCTGTCCGCATATTTGATTGGTATTCAAACCGGCGGCACAATCGGTGCCTGTGCCAGCTTAGATCATTATATGGCCGGATGGCATGCAACATCGACCCTGGGACATTTTGCATCAGCAGCCGCCTGTGCCCGATTGCTGAACTTAGATACAGAAAAAACCCGGCATGCACTCGGAATTGCTGGAACGCAGTCATCTGGCCTGAAACGCGTTTTTGGAAGTATGTGCAAACCTTTCCATGCTGGTCGATCTGCGCAGGCCGGATTGTTTTCTGCGCTGATGGCTGAAAATGGCTTTACCAGTGCCAAAGATATTCTTGAAGGACCACAGGGCTTTTTTGAGGCATTCAAAGGCAAAGTCAATCCAACCATCCTAAGCTTTCTGGGCCTGGGCTGGGATGTTGTCAATTTATCACAAAAATATCATGCGTCATGCCATGCAACCCATTCGCCTATTGAAGCATCGCTGGATATTGTTCAAACACATAAGCTATCATTAGAAAACATTCAATCCATTACAGTAAAGTCGTCAAAGTTGGCCATAGATGCTGCTGGAAAAGATCAACCACAAACAGGCGTTGAAGCTAAATTCAGTATCCCTTTTTGTATTGCAAATGCATTAATTTATGGCGAAACTGGCATGCAGGCATTTACAGATGATCGTGTTTTTTCACCAATTATTCAGAAATTGATGAGAAGGATAAATCTTCAATTAGATCTTGATAAAACCGGTCTGGAAGCGACAGTATATATGAAAACAAATGATGGTCGGGAATACTGTGCAGATTCAGATATTCTTCAACAAATCCCACCCATTGATATTAAAAAGGAGCGAGTACGTTCAAAATTCATGGATCTATGTGAACCATTGTTAGGGGAAAAAAAGACCCTTGCCATTGAACAGGATATTAACCGGCTCCAAGAAACCAATATCACTGATTTAATGGCGCATTTTCGGAGGAATATATGAGGCGAGAACTACTTATTACAGACATTCAACGTTTTTCAACCAATGATGGTCCAGGATTTAGGACAAATGTTTTTATTAAAGGATGTTCAATGAAATGTTCCTGGTGTCACAATCCAGAGTCCATCTCAATTCAAAGAGATTTGTTCTGGAAAAAAAGATTGTGTATTCAATGCGGCTCATGTGCAGAAATCTGTCCTGAAAATGCCATACATTTACCTGAAGGCGGGTTTACACTGTCTGACCAACCTGAAGACCTGGGTCAACAAATTCATATTATCGACAGAAAAAAATGCACACGATGCATGGCCTGTGTTGATGTTTGTCCATCTGGAGCAATGGAAATTTCAGGCACCGCCACGACAATTGATGAGATTATCAAAGAAGTTGAAAGCGATATGCCATTTTATAACAATTCCGGCGGGGGCATGACCATATCTGGCGGAGAACCAACCACCCAGAATCAAACAACTGCCGATTTGATTGATCAAGCACATGCTCATGGTATTCATGTCTGTCTGGATACAAATGGTTATTGTCTTTGGGATACTTTTCAAACCCTGACACAAAAGGCAGATATCGTTCTTTTTGATTTAAAACATCTGGATGCCAAAGCCCACATCAAAGAAACAGGCGTTGACAATATGCTCATCTTGGATAATTTAAAAAAGTTGACTCAATACCATATGCACATCTGGATTCGTATTCCCATTATCCCGAATTTTAACCAGAATAATGATTTCTATGAACAGGCATCAGCTTTTCTAGCCAGCCTGGATAACAAAATCGAGCGCATTGACTTACTGCCATTTCATAATTGGTGTGAAGATAAATATGGTTGGTTAGGAAAAAAATGGCCACATAAAGATCATGACGCGATTGATCCCGCAATGCTTTCGCCAGTATTGAACATATTTCAAAAGAAAGGCTTGCATGCAACTATTGGAGGATCCGGATTTGTGTAATGGGGGTCGGACCAAGGTAATATACTTATATGATTAGGGAAACGCCTATTTTAATGCGCTAAATATGGCCTATAACGCTCTTTTCAGGGGTAAAAAGAGCATTATAGAATAACTACAGATAACTACAGATCTTAAGAAATCAATGTAGGAACGAACCTTATGTTTGCCTTCGAACAACAATCGTTTGCGCACTTATGTCCGATGCAAACGTTTCAATTTCATTCTCAGACATAGGTTTGATACCGGTTTTTGTCCAGAGGGCGAACATAAGGTTCGCCACTACATTCCTATAACGCATTTTTTGATACCGAAAAGGGCAATATAGAGGGGAAAAAGTGCCTTTTTTGAGATGATAATTGTTTAATATTAATGGGTTGGCTTGGTCCGACCCCGATTATCTCTTAATACTCTGCGAAGTATTTTCCCGACACTATTTTTGGGTAATTTTTCCAAAAAAAGGAATTGACAAGGAATTTTGTATTCGGGAATTTTTTCCTTGCAAAAATCAACCAGCTCCTTTGTCTGTATTGGTTCATTATCAACAGTTACAATAAATGCAATCGCTATTTCGCCTTGTTTTGGACTTGGATAATTGACCACACAGGTTTCTTTCACTTTTGGATGTTCAAGCAATAGTTCTTCAACTTCACGCGGATAAATATAATACCCTCTGGAAATAATCATATCATTTTTGCGGTCAATAATATAAAAGAAGCCATCTTGATCCATGGTTGCAATATCCTGCGTATAAATCCATCCATCCTTAATCGTGCAACTGGATTCCATCGGACGATTCAAATAACCCGCCATTATTTGTGGTCCCTTAATAATCAGTTCTCCAGGTTCTCCAAAGGGGACATCAGATTCACCTGTTTCAAGATCAACAATACGGCATTGCGTATCAGGCAAAGGGATACCAATGCTTCCCAGTTTTCGTTTTTTATAATTGGGGGGCATGATATGAGTGACAGGAGATGCTTCTGTCAGGCCATATCCCTCAACAATGGTATGGCCTGTCTGTTTTACAAAGGCCTTCAGTGTTTCAATATGAAGGGCTTCGCTGCCAGATATATACAACTTGACACTATCAATCTTTGATAGATCCAGCATATAGCAATCCAACAAAGCTTTATACATGGCCGGCACCAGAGGTACAATTGATACATGGTATCTATTGATTGCATCATATATCAGGTTAGGATGGGGTTTGGGCAGTAAAATAATAGTCCAGGCATTGGAAATGGCATAGTTTAATACAGTACTCAGGCCAAATATATGAAAAAAAGGGAGTGCCCCAATAATACATTCCTCGCCTGTTTTAAGAAATTGAAACCAGCTGCTCAATTGCTGTACTTGCTTGGATAAATTATTATGGGTCAATACTACGCCTTTACTTGCACCTGTGGTGCCACTCGTATATTGATAAATAGCAATATCTTCGAAATCAGAAACAGATGGAAACGCTAGATCCTCCAGATTTTTCAACAGATTCTTCCATCGATAAACGCCATGCGCCTTATTAACTGATATTGTTATCTTTCGACGCTTGCCCAATAATGAAAAGGGAATTCTTTTGGAAAAGGGCAGATAATCACCTAATGTCGTATAGATAATCTGTTTGACATTCACCAGCCGTGGACGCAAGTCTATAATGCGATTACAGATTAAATCCAGGGTAATAATAATTGAGGCTTCTGAATCGTTAAGCTGGTACTCAATATCCCGATCTGAACTGGCTGGATTGATAAATACAACCACAGCACCCAATTGTAAAATGCCAAAATAGCTGACAACTGCCGGTATGATATTTGGCAATATTACCCCGATACAATCTCCCTTTTTAACATCAAATTTTTGTAAACAATGTGAAAATTGATCTGTCATTTGCTTGAGAGTTGCATAGTTGATTTCATAGCCTTCAAAGATTAAAGCGATCTTATCCGGGTAATCTTTTGCATTTCTTTTTAAAAACTCAGAAATGGTGATCTGCTGATAATCAATGCTGTGCCCGATTCCATCAGGATATTGCTTTATCCAGGGTTGATTCATATATAAACTTTGTTGATTCATGATTCAATATTACCGAAGTGCTTTTTTATTCACTTTCCCCACATGTGTGAGTGGAATTTCATTAACAAATTCAAACAGTTTTGGGATCTTATAAGGTGAAAGCCTTTCTTTGGCCAAGGTCAATATTTCTTCTTGAATTTCATTGTCAGGCTTATCTTTATATTCCTGGCTCTTTTGAATGACAAGTTTGACAACTTCAGTTTCAGGACGATTTGGATTTTTTGCACCAATGATAGCACATTGTTCAATTGCCGGATGTGCAAAAATTTCGTCCTCTACCTCTCTGGAAAAAACTTTGTATCCGCCCACAATAATCATATCCTTTGCTCTATCAGCGATGTAAAGGTAGCCGTCGTCATCCATACGACCAATATCACCAGTGTGCATCCAGATAAGGCCATCATGTTCACGCAGGGCTTTAGCGGTTTCATCGGGTTTGTTAAAATAGCCTTTCATCACCTGCGGGCCTGAAACAATAATTTCACCATCTTCTCCAATGGGAAGCTGCGTGTTACCATCAACAAGATCGACAATTCGAATCAGAGTGGATTGAAGCGGCAATCCGACAGACCCCGGTTTTTTGATTCCTTTATAAGGATTCATGGTTTGAACAGGCCCTGTCTCAGTCATACCATATAGTTCTGCGAGTTTTCCAGTACCAATTATTTTTTCAAATTGTTTCATACTTTCAACCGGAAAAGGTGCTGCAGCAGACATACACACACGTAAATTAGAAAAATCGAGTTTTTTGAATTCTGGATCTTGTAATAGCATTAAATAGAGAGTGGGCACATTGGCCATAAATGTGGGATGAAATCGGGCACATTCACGAGAGATACGTTTTGTATCCCTGGGATCTGGAATAATAATTTGCGTGCATCCAAAACAAATGGACATTGTAGCGAGGGTCAGGCCGGCTGCATGAAACATGGGAAACCCTGAACAAATAATTTCTTCACCCTGCTCCATTTTGGCCCAATCTTCAAATTGAAACATATTGGCCATGGCATTGCCATGTGTCAGCAACGCACCTTTCGGCATTCCTGTTGTGCCGCCAGTGTATTGCAGAAAACAGGCATCAGTTTGATTTAATTCAATTTCAGGCAGATTGGGCGGATATAAGTACAATGCTTCTTTAAACGAAATAATCTTTTTATCTGGCAAATCAAAAATTTTTCCTGTAGGAATTTTTTTGAACCATTTGGCCAGCCATTGTTTGTATTTGGGAAGGAAATCCAGCAAGCCGGTTGGAAAAACAAGTTTTAGATGAACCAGTTCAGAGGCTATATCCGCCAGTTTTTTTTCAAAGATTGCATCCAAAGTGACCAATGCTTTCGCATGGCAATCATTTAATTGATATGCCATTTCTTTGGGAGTCAACAATGGTGAAAGGCCAGACACCACACATCCTGCTTTTAATGTGCCAATCAATGCAATGAGGTATTGGGGCGTATTGGGCAAATTAATTGCCACGACATCCCCTTTTTTCAAATTATGATCAATCAGGCATCGGGCAAAACAATCGGCATTTTCCATAAGTTCATTATAGGTCATACTGATATCCAAAAAATGAAATGCATCACGTTCACCCAATTGTTGAGCGACTTTAATGAACCGATCCAGTAGTGATTGGTCAGTAATTTCTATTTCATGGCTTACATCCGGATCGTATGATTTAAGCCAGGGTTTGCTATCATAATTCATTAATATCTCCTTATTGGTAGAATACGCCCTGGTGGCAGTTATTTCGCATCAAAATGAAATACAATTTTTTATGTACTATCCAAATGGTATTGTTTTGTCAAGCCTGAAACAGATTATCCAGTCGGATTCTTTATAAATGCAGTGATCAAGCACTTCAAACATTTTTAGACAATCCAAAATTGCTGGTACTGGCCAGAAATTTGATTGACTTTTATCATGAGGATGTTATCACAGTTCTTGATGGTAAAACTGAAATTTTAAAACAATCAAATTTTATTAGTCTCATTCTAAAAAAAGGATGAATATATTTATTATCCATAATTTAAGGAATACTTAAATAATAAGTTCCTCATTTCTGAAAGAGACAATTCTATTCATTTTGAACCTGGATTACGCTGAAGAAAATGAATAAGATGAAATCAAACACTTTTAATTCATCTTATTCATTTTCTTCAGCGTAATCCAGGTTCAAAAATAGGAATTCAATATATTAAATGGGGAATTTATTTTCCGAGAATTCCTAATAAGGAATCATAAAAATGCAATTTATCACCAATCGTTTCATTAGATCATTTGTCATATTGATAATTATTTTTTGGTTCTTAGGAAAAAATGCTGCTTGCGAAAATACGTATCATCTTGTTCGTACAGTTAAAGTTGATTATGGGCGTGAGGATTGTCATCTCAGTCGTATCAACCCAGACAGATTACATCCCATTGTTTCAGAATCGTTTTCAAACGATTCAAATGGTAATTTTTATGTGTGTGATTCAATCAGCAATAAAATACTGAAGTATTCAAAAAATGGCAGTTTTGTCAATGTCATACGATACCCTGACAATATTTCACCATTTGATATGATTATTGATCAATCAAACAATATTTACATCTATGATGCCATTCAGTCTAAAGTCAATCAAATCAACAAATTTGGCGCATTACGCCAAAGCCTTGCATTTAATCCTGAAAGGTTATCCTCTCGCGGTATTTTATATATTTCTTGTCAAAAGCTATATATTGTCGATTCAAAGCAAAGGTCTCTTGAAATTGCTGATTTAAGCAATGGAAAAATGAAAGAATCAAGACACAGCAAACGCAAGTCAGCAATTACAATGGGGATACCGGCGGGGATGGATAGAAAATATATTGTTTCTCTAAATCGTGGAAAAGAAGGTATTATTAATATTCTCGAAAAAAGAACACAATTCATTTCATTTATCTGTGATGGAATTGTATCCATACGTTTTATAAAGGAAGATCAACACAAAAATTTCTATATCCAAACCGAACGTATTCAAAATAATGAGGTTGTTCTTGATATTCATACATTTTCTCATGATGGGCAATTGTTAGATTCGTTTACCATTCACGATAATCAGTACCCTTATTGGACATCAAAACTTTTATCCATAGATCATGCGGGTAATATCTGGCAATTTATTCCAAATAGTCAATTTGCAAGAATTCATATTTTCCATAAAAATTAATACCAAATAGAAGGAATAACCATGCATTATTATTTTTATATAACATTAATACAGATCGGATTAACCCTTTTTGCAAGTTCTTCTTTTTCATGGAATGGTTCTCAATATTGGCAACCCACGAATCGAGAAACAATTGCTCGGATTGCCAATGAAATGATTGATATAAAGTGGCAACCTGATAAAAGTATCCGCAATTACGCGCACTCAAATAAATATACATATTTTTCAAGCAGCAAGATCTATACAGGTATGGCCTATTGTCAGAATAATCCTCAGGAGGATCTGTCTGAATTTATACATGGCATGAATCACACGAATGGCGGAATAACTTATTTTGGAAACGATTGTTCAGGATTTGTCAGTATCTGCTGGCAATTACCAGAGCGATATGTCACACGATGGTTTCATCGGGATATGGGTGATGGCTATTTTTATGCATTGGGCGCAAAAGGCAAAGCAGCATTCGTTCATTTAATGAAAGGAGATGCACTGAATGCCTCAGGTCGTCATATCCGACTTTTTGACAGATATGTCTCTTCAGGTGTTCAATTGTTGGAACAAACACCCGATCTTGCGCAAAGAAAAACATATCCATTCAGTTCATTAATCAGTTATCAACCCATTCGAAGAGAGTTATTAAGCAATTCTTTAACTGTTGGTGATTTGATTGAAACCTCCTCAGATCAAGTTAAAGTGAGAGAAAACGCATGTATCAGTCAAAATAATTGCAGAATAATCTCTTATCAACAAAAAAATGCTGAAGGCATTGTCATAGATGGCCCAAAAACAAATGATACATTTCGGTGGTGGCAGATTAAATTCAATAATACCAAAGGCTGGGTTGCTGAAGGATATCTTAGGCCCAAACAGATTGAAACAAACTATTCTTATCATGTCTATCAAAAAAATGACTGGCATGATATTTCATATGCCAATCAACTAACTGGTTTTAAAGATGATAATTATATTGGCCCTATCATTATCGGATTTCCTTTCCCATTTTTTAATGATTGCTATGAGCTCCTATATATTTCATCAAATGGATTTATTGGCTTTGGGGAAACGAACGAATTTGACACGTATCGCAATACAACGATACCAACGTCTTTACCTCCAAATAATATAATCGCCTGGTGCTGGCGAGATCTTCTGATTCGACAGGGAAAAGTATATTACCAACATGCAAACGATCAGTTTATTATCCAATTTAGCAATTATGGAGAATATTCAGGTATAGGCACAATTACAGCGCAGGTGACACTTTTTTCAAATGGACAGATACGCTTTCAATATTACGCATCAGACAATCATTTCGAAATGGACAAAGCATCCATTGGATTAGAGAACCATTCGGGTCGAACAGGATTACAATTGGATTCAAAAACGATCACAGATGGCATGGCCATTGATTTTTATTCCCAACCCATTATTGCTGATAAGAAACGTCTTGTTTTACAAGCATCGCAACAACATTCTCAAAACAATTTGTTTCTTGCCACACATATTCCAGAATCAGGAAACAGGATTCAAAATCTAAAAGGACGTATCCTTGACAAAATATTTCATCAATCTGCAATTGCTGTTTTCGTCTACAGGAATGGTTGGTTTTCAAAACCACATATAAATAAACCTTTTTCTGAAATTGATTCAGATGGTTTTTGGCAATGCGACATTACCACGCAAGCTCATGATGAAAAATCAACGCATATTAAAGTTTTGTTGTTTAATAAAGATTACCAATTAAATCAAAATATTAATGGCATATCTTCTATGCCATCCGATATTTTGTCGTCATCTATTGATTGTCTGGACATTTTCAGATAAAAAATCAATAACGAAAAGGAGTACTTATGAAACCATTCATGTCTTAGGAATGCGCTGAAAATAACATGCTTATTTTTCTTGATCGTACAAAAAATTAAGGTCGTGTAGAGACTTAGGAATGCTCGGAAAATAAGTTCACCATTTAATATATTGAATTCCCATTTTTGAACCTGGATTACGCTGAAGAAAATGAATAAGATGAATTGATTTCATCTTATTCATCTTCTTCAGCGTAATCCAGGTTCAAAATGAATAGAATTGACTCTTTCAGAAATGAGGGGCGCATTCCCAAAAAGTCGCACTTTTTTAGAGAGAAACATTGAAAAATAATTTATTTCGGCAAATCCAAGAACAGCGTAGGGCTAAAGCCCATAGCCGTCAGGCTAAGCAAACCCGCTCGTTCCCACGCTCTGCGTGGGAATGCATATGGGACGCTCTGCGTCCCCTATGTTCGTATCTCGGTCGCCCAATACAGAGGACGCAGAGCGTCCAGAATGCATTCCCACGCAGAGCGTGGGAACGAGGCTCTCTGCGGGTTTGCTTAACCTGACGGCTATGGGCTTTAGCCCTACGCTGTTCTTGGATTTACCGAAATATATCATTTTTCAATGATCATCAATGAATGTTCGACTTTTTTGGAATGCGCCCGAAATGAGGAACTTATTATTTAAGCATCCCTAAACAAATTAAAGGAGCAATAAAATGAATACCAAAATAAAAATATCACTAACGCCTAATCATGATAAAGCAATAAAGATAAACATGAAATATATAATTGCTTTATGCATTATTTTAATTGTTGGATGTAAGTCGAACCATATGTTCAGGCGTGACACTGAAGAATGTAAAAAACCCCAAAAAAACAACTGCGCTGAGTCATGTATCATCCGCTCTGATTGTACAGATTACCCATATACTTTATCATTTGTAGAAATAGATGACCAGGGACATTTTCAAAGCAGAGCGCAGTTAAATAAAGTCATTAAATTTATTAAATCGCAAGATCATCAAGATATAGTCATATTTATACATGGCTGGCATTGTAATGCACAACCTGATGATAAGAGTCTAAAAAATTTTGAAAAGATGTTAAAAAGCATATCACAACGATATGAAACACAAAATGAAAAAATCAAAAGAAAAATCAATGGCATATTTGTTGGATGGCGTGGTGAATCCATACCAGTTAAATTAATAAACATAGCCACCTTTTGGGACAGAAAAGACGTTAGCATAGAAGTGGGGGCGGGATCTTTAATAGAACTGCTGGTAAGACTTGAGAATATAGCAAAAAACAATAATAAGTGCAGGTTAATCTCAATAGGTCATAGTTTTGGCGCTTCTGTTCTTTTTTCAGCGACTAAAAATATATTGTATCAAAATTTTATTAATTCTTTTGAAAGTAATGAAATAAGTGGTTTTGGGGATTTAGTCATTCTGATCAATCCAGCCTTTGAAGCAATACCATATGCACCTTTGCGTGATATTACTGAAGAATATGCGAGAGAATATGCGAAAAAATTAAATACCGCAACAATATTTAAAAAACCGATGAAACCAAAACTATTAATACTGACATCAGAATCGGATTATGCAACCAGGCTTTTTTTTAAAATCGGGCGTTTTTTCTCCAGTACATTATTCGAAAATCACAACGAGATAAAAAGAATAGATAGAAATGGTAATATCCAAAAATTTTCACAACGTTCAATGAATATCAATGCGATAGGACATTACAAACCTTTTCAAACGCATACATTGAAATCTGTTGATCCTATTCAGTTAACATCTTGTAATGCAATGCCTGCAAAGTGGGATGATATGATAGAATATGATGATACATCAGACAAGACCAGTAAAGAAGGCTGGTCAATATTATTTCCAGCATCTAAACTCAGACTGAGACATATTAAAAATTCTCCGGCATTTAGTCCTTATTGGGTTGTTGTTGTAGATAAAAATGTTATTCCTGGCCATAATGAAATATATCAAGTTAACCTGAATTGTTTTATCGAGGAACTGCTTTTAGCGCGTTAAATGGAATGGTCGTCATCTGTCGGTTGTCTGGATATTTTCAGATAAAAACCAATAGTTAATTTGAGTGTAACCAAAACTGCCGGAGCAAAGTTTATTATCGTTTTTTGAACCAGGATTACGCTGAAAAAGATGAATAAGATGATTTTAAAGTGTTTTTTTCATCTTATTCATCTTCTTCAGCGTAATCCTGGTTCAAAAAGGATGGGCAAATTTTCTTTCACAGTCAATTTTGGTTACACTCAGTTAATTTTAAGGAGTAATTATGAAAATAGCACTTGCTCAAATCAATCCAACAATTGGAGATTTTGATTACAATCAGTCAAAAATACTAAAAATGATCAATCAAGCAAAAGATCAATCCTGTGACCTGATCGTATTTAGCGAAATGGTTTTGACTGGCTATCCACCAAGAGATGTTTTGGAAAAACAAGATTTTGTGTCCAGACAGCCCTTGACGTCTCTGATTCATACTGTCAGTGGAATTGGCGTTATTTGTGGATATGTGGAGTCATCTGATGGAAAATTGTTCAATTCGGCGATGTTGTTTGAAGATGGCCAGATTATTCATAATGCGCGTAAACGTCTTTTACCGGTATATGATGTATTTGATGAACAACGCTATTTCGAACCTGGAAACACCTGCGATGTTTTTTTCTACAAAGGACATCGATTGGGCCTGACAATCTGTGAAGATATATGGAATGATGTGGAATTTTTTGGAAAAAGCACTTATGCTAAGGATCCAGTCAAAGAAATGGTTCAAAAAGGTTCGGATTGCATGATCAATATTTCAGCCTCACCCTTTTACTTGGGAAAAGGTGTGTTGAAAAAAAGGATGCTTCAATCGTTAAGTAAAAAATATGCTGTGCCATTTATTTATGTGAATCAAGTTGGTGGGAATGACAGTATTATTTTTGATGGCAACAGTGTTGCTTTTGATCAAACAGGACATCTTGTCGCTTCAGCAAAAAATTTTGAAGAAGATTTAGTGACGTATGACACTATCACCAATCAAGGGATGTGCCATTCGATGACGAGTTCTGATGAAGAAACAGTTTTAAAAGCACTGGTGTTGGGAACACGCGATTATGTTCACAAATGTGGATTTCAAAAAGTCATAATTGGATTAAGCGGGGGCATCGACTCTGCACTCACGACAGCTATCGCAGTGAAAGCCCTGGGAAAAGAAAATGTACGCACTGTTTATATGCCCTCGGCTTATACATCAGAGGATAATGACATCGATACGAAACAATTGGCAAAAAATTTTGATATTGTCAGAGAAATTGTTCCCATCGATACAATTTACGATCAATTTTTAGACAATCTTCCAGATGATTTCAACCGAAGTAATCATGGACTGGCCGAACAAAACCTTCAGGCACGCATTCGCGGAACAATTTTAATGGCATTTTCAAACAAATACAATGCCCTCGTATTGACAACAGGTAATAAATCTGAACTGGCTGTGGGGTATTGTACCTTATATGGCGACATGAATGGTGCGCTTGCGGTCATATCTGATTTGCCCAAAACAATGGTATATGCAATATCGCGCTATATCAATCAGGATCAGGCACTTATTCCAAAACGCATTATTGAAAAAGCGCCCAGCGCGGAACTAAAACCCGATCAAAAAGACCAGGATGACTTACCAGATTATGAAAGTCTTGATATGATCTTAAAAGCCCATATTGAAGATCATCTAACTATAGATCAGATTGTTGATATGGGATTTAACAAGGCCCTGGTCATTGATATTATCAAGCGCATTTATAGGAATGAATACAAACGCCAACAGGCGCCGCCAGGATTGAAAGTGACATCAAAGGCTTTTGGGTATGGCCGGCGATATCCAATTGCGCATCAGGCATTTATTCCAAATACATAAAAATGAACGCATCGTGCGTAAATATGCGAATCCAGATTTGTTTTTGGACGATGCACGCGTCATTATTTCTTGTTGAAATCTCTAAGGAATTCTCGGAAAATAAGTTCCCCATTTAATATAGGGCGTATGTACAAGTTAGGGGAAAAAGTTCAATTTCATCAATTTCACTCACAAGAACCAGAATCCAACCAATGTCCGAAACCAATGTAGGGGCGAACCTTGTGTTCGCCCTCCGAACTACAAC
>Ga0272440_1002293_pt1 | contig 15052 bp, 13 predicted proteins | sample SSMMMBAug17_FD_192440 | JGI IMG/M metagenome (GOLD analysis project Ga0272440, IMG submission 192440) | Marine sediment archaeal communities from Little Sippewissett salt marsh, Falmouth, MA, United States - SSM-MMB-Aug17 | ecosystem: Environmental > Aquatic > Marine > Wetlands > Sediment ... | reverse complement strand
CTGCGGGTAGCATTATATTAAACTCAGATAGTACTATTGTCATCCGAAATAATAGCGCCATCACGACTGAAACGACAAATACCAACTTAACAGGCAATGGCAAGATAATAATTTCAACAAACCAAACACTATCTCTTGAAAATGGAAAAATTGCCACCAGTATTAAAGGTGGTGACGGTTATGGTGGTGATATTCAAATATCAGCAAAAGATATTGCCATGAAAAACAGCATTATAAAGGCCAATGCCTATGAAGGTGATGGCGGAGGCATTTTTATTGATTCAGATACTTTTGTTCAATGCAGTGACAGCCTACTAGAAGCTTCATCAGAAAGAGGCAATCATGGTAGTATTGAAATTGTTATTGATTCTCCGGAGCCCCTTCAAGCAATGAATAAACCACCAGTCGTCATTGAGATTCCTGCCCAGACAATTTTTGATTACTCTATCTTTCAACCCATCATGCTGGATAATTATGTAACAGATGAAGATCATACAGACAACGAAATCAGCTGGATGCCAATAGGTCAAAGGAACCTATCTGTATCCATTGAAGATCGAGTTGCAACGATATCCTTACTTGATAATCATTGGAAAGGGTCTGAAGTTATCATGTTTACCGCAATCAATCCATCAGGTTTTTTGGGCTTGAAAACTGTTATATTTACTGTTCAGGATAGTGGTTTTGTCTATGATTTGAATAAAAATGGAAAAATTGATCTGGAAGATATGGTGATGATGTTGCAGCTTTTTAGCGCAAATCATGTTGATACAGGATTGAAGAGCGTGAAACAGATTGGTTTGGATGATTTGTTGTTTATTATGAACGCTTACTTATATCTTATTATCCCTTTTTAGGATAATATCACATTTGCTTCCAGAGGTAGACATGTCACACCTGGCCCACACAACAAGCGATAGCGACCTGGTTCCAACACCCAATCGCCCAACTCCGGGTTGAACCAGGCAAGATTGGCGCTCGGCAAAGTCAGTTCAATTGAACGTTCCGTTCCGGCCGGGATGTTTTCTCGGCAGAACAACTTGAGTTCCTTTGACACGCGTTCACCGCCAGGCGCATCCCCAGCCAGGTAAATCTGAATGACTTCACTTGCATCATATTGACCGGTGTTTTTTACGCTGATTTGGAGATGAATATCTCCTGCCTTAACAGAGGTGGCAATATTCTGATACACAATTTTACTGTAACCCAATCCATGTCCAAAACTATAAGCAGGTAAGATACACTGACGATCCAGCCATCGATAATCGTGCCATAAATCATAAGTCACTTTATCAGCCTCAGGTTCAAACAAAGGCAAATCTTCTGTACGAACCGGAAAGCTCAATGGCAGACGACCCGATGGATTAATTGTGCCGGCAAGTATCTCGGCAATTGCCAGACCTCCCATCATACCAGGATACCACGCCATCATCATTGCGCTGATCTTGTTACGCCATTCGCCACAGGCAATCGCACTACCACCAAACAGAACGACACCTGTATTTGGATTTTTATTGGCAACAGCCTCGATAATCTGGATTTGTCGATCTGGAAGTTCCAAACGCCGGCGGTCACCACCCGCCAATGCTAGAAAGTATTCACCTTCATCACTACCTTTCAAACCCGCAGCAATCAACGCAGCATCACAACGGCCCGCAAGTGCTACGGCTCGGTGTGGGTTTCGGCCGGAATCGAAGTGGAGTTTAATATTTCTCAAGTGTTGATGTAGTCCTTTCCAAAGCGTAATTGTAAATGGCGGTTTGACACTTGTGCTGCCTTCCGAGCCTAGATTGGAATGTTTCGCAAGTTGACCAATCACAGCCAATGAACGTATGCCTTTGAAAGGTAACATACCATCATTTTTCAGAAGTACAATTGAACGTCGCGCAGATTCCAGTGCCAGTTGCTGGTGTGCCTTGTATCCAACTATAGAAATGGGGGGGCGCTTTTGATTTGAATCAAGAAGACCAAACCTGTTTAACTGTAAGATTACTCTATTCGCTGCCCGGCGAACAGTTGACTCTTCTAATTCTCCACATTTTATGGCCTTGCGAATGCTTCGGCGTGAAAAATACCAGGTCTGGGGCATTTCTATATCAAGCCCGGCATTCAAGGCTTTTGCAGTGCTTCGCGTGCCAAGAAGAAAATCCGACATCACAAAACCCTTGAATCCGAAGCGCTCACGAAGAATATCATTTAACAATACTTTATTTTCCCCACAGTACTCGCCATTGACCCTGTTGTAAGCAGACATAAAAGCTGCTGCTCCTGCATCCACGCATGCCTTGAAATGTGGCAGATAAACCTCGTGCAAAGCACGTTCGTCAATAATAACATTTACTTTGAAGCGACTATTCTCAATACTATTACACGCATAGTGTTTTACGACCGCAATTACTCGCTGGCTTTGAATGCCAGTAACTAACGCGGCCCCCATAGTTGATAAAAGTTTTGAGTCTGCGGAATATGTTTCCTGTGAACGCCCCCAACCTGGATGACGTATTATATTCAGACATGTTGAGCCAAGGGCATTTGCCCCTTGTGCAACAGCCTCCTTTGCCATGGCGACGCCGATTTTATATTCCAAATCAGCATCCCAACTTGCTCCTCTTGCCAAAGCAACTGGAAAGCAGGTCGCTCTGCCAAGGTTCACACCTTTTGGACCATCTGTAAAACGAATTGGGGGTATGCCAAACCTTGCTACGCCCCGCGTAGGATAGTCTGCAAAGCGATAGATCCAAGGAATCGCCGAGTGTAAACCTCTACGTCCAGAGATCAAGCCTATACACTCATCTAGGGTTAATTCATTAACCAGCTCCCTGGTTGATGAATCAATGAATAAGTTCTGCGAAACCTTTTTGAGGAGCTTTTTTTTTGGTTTAGGTCGCCAGTGATCATTTAGATCTTTTTTTGTATTTACTTCATGCAGCATTTTTTATATTTTTTGCCACTACCACAAGGGCATGGATCATTTCGCCCAATTTTTGGGGCACCATCCGATGTTCTGGTGATCTCTTGCCGGATGCGAGATTGTTTTAAAGGCCCGTGTATCGCTTCCCTGTAATTGTCGTATAAGGTTCGAAGTTTTTCATGACGTTCTTTAAATACTTCCCCTAGCTGCTTACGCTGAATTTCTTTTACAAGCACCTTTGGAGATGCTATCTTTTTTGTACCACGATTTTCTATCTCATATGTGTTGGTTTTGTAATCAAAAATAATGAATAGTGGATTGTATTGATTTAATGCCAAATCTTTTTTTCTGGCAAGAAAACTCAAGCCTGTGTGAGTGCATGGACAGGTATAAGATAAACAATATTGATCGTCTAAAACATAGTGAATATCATCGAGCTCAATTACAATATCTTCAGCATATGGAAAAATATTATGATATCCGATCATCAGACCATCTTTTTCTATTTTTTTTTCGGGAAACGTTATGTTCAAGTCTTTGATTGAAGCGGACTTTGTTATATGTCTTTTAACATCTAAAAAGAATTTTCTGAGGTGTCGCCAGTCCTTTTCTGATAGTTTTTTTGCAAGTGCTTTTGCAAGTTGAAAATCTTCCTTTGATGTTGGCTTATTTCCTTTTAGTTTAACTGCTTTATTTTTAAAAACATCAATGGTCATACGATGTTTTGGTATTGCAGATTCTTTATTTTCAGAGCCATATAACTCAAAGGTAACATCTCGGCAACCACATGTTGGGTTTGTGCATATATCTAATTTTATATGCCACTTCTCGTTCTCATCATCATTTAGTTTATAATCAATGGTTAAAGTTTTATCTTCTGAGTAATTTACGATTGACATGACGATCTCCAAATTTTGAATGTTAAGGTTGTTTTTATTCCATACATGCTTAACGCGATATTGAATAAAGGAAATGCATCTTACTTGTATCTTCTTTAAATTTCGGGTTAACCAAGCGCTGGAGTCCCAAATCTTTAGATTTGGGCGTCAGTTCTTTTTTTTGTAACTCCCAAATCTAAAGATTTGGGACTCCAACCTTACCCCGAAATTTAAAGAAGATACGCTTACTTAAGTTGAATAACTCAATATAGCTTAATAAATATTGTTTAAATTGTCAAAATGATAATGGCACAATTTCTGACTTCCTATCAAAAAGAAGTTGCCCATTTTTAAACACTCCCACTATTTCCCGAATATTGCTGATATCATCCAATGGGTTTTGAGTCAATAAGACCATATCAGCTAGCTTACCAGGAGTTAGGGTTCCAAGCGCATGCTCCATGCCAATTATTTTTGAATTAATATATGTTGCAGATCTAAGAATATCAATAGGTTTAAATTCATTCTCTTGTAGCAGCATCATTTCTAAAGGTAATGCTGCGGGCCAGACAAATGTAATACCCCCATCATTGCCACATCCCATTTTGCTGTTCGCTCTATACATTTTTGTTGTATTGTCACTGCCAATTGAACCGCCCGCATTAAAAAAACGCGCTGAAGGTGTTAAGGGGTAATGTCTTTTCTCAAAGTAATTTGGTTGTGAATATGTATGAAACATTTTCATTGCATTTTTTGCAATCTGTGGATTTGCATATTCATGAATAATTTGAGGCATTCTTTCAACTCTATCCTCATAGATTCTTTGAAGATTTGGGTGGTTGCAATTGTCATCATCTTTGAGGGGATAGGCCAGTGCATATGGAACACTTCCTGTTGGTGTGATAATATGACCATTATCATTAAATTCTTGGATGTCGTTACCTGTTAATAATCTATCAATAGGCATATGTTCAATAAAAGGCACGCCCGCTCTTATGGCTGTTCGAAATCCATCAACACAGACAATATGAATAGAAACCTGTTTATTCAAATTTAATGCTTTATCAACAGCGGCCGCTATCATATTTTCAGATAACACAGGATATTGTCGTTCACTCTGAAATAGGCTTTTTGATTGATAAAATAATTTGATACAATCCGCACCCAGATCTACAACTTTTGATACAGCGTCTTCAATTTCATTTGTGTTTTTCGCTGGAAGCATAAAGTGTCCCAACCATCCACCTGACAAGAACGAATAATAACTATTAGGAAGTTGTATTGCAATGGATCGTAATATCCTCGGACCAATCAGTTTTCCCTTATCTATTTGTTTTTGTCTTTTAATGATTGCAGGCTGAAATCCCAACATATCTCGAATTGTCGTAACACCATGGGTAATACAGTCAACGCAATTTCTATCAATCTGACGATCAAATTCCTTTGCCATTGAATAATGAAAAGAGACAACTCCAGGTCCTGTAATATGGCAATGGCTATTGATCAGCCCTGGTATAATGTATTTTTGTTTGGCATTGAGTTTCCAGTTTGCCTTGATTGACTGAAGGTCGTCATTTAAAACCCTTTTGATGATTCTTGCACCTTTGACGAGGATTGCGGTTTCAGGAAAAAATGTACCATTTACAACATCAATGAGTTTTGCATTATAGATAAGATATGACTCATTTTTCGGAATAGGCCATTTTGCCTGATTGAAAAATGTAACATCCTTATCAAATAAACGTAATAAACTTGAATAAATATAGTATAGTGGATAAGCTATCATATTATTTTATTTCCATATATTTTGTATTTATATAAGTATAAATAAACTAAAGATTGACAAATGTTTCACAATTTATTAATGGAACAATCGTTCCCAATCAATTATATTTAAACTTTAATTATAAGATCAAAAAAGGTAAAAGCAATGAAAATTCAATGCAATCAATGCCAGACACATTATCGCATTGACGAATCAAAGTTACCGGACCACGGTGCTCAAGTAATTTGTAAAAAATGCAACGAAAAAATAATCATTCCCTCTAAGAGGAAAATAATTAAAGCCGACAAAGGAGATTTATCTCGAATCGAACAACTGCTTGAACGTATCGCCATTTCTTTGGAAAAAATTGTGAATATTACCCATATTCATAACGATGACAATGGTTCAAAATCAACTGAACATAAATCTCACCCTGAACCCACAAACGATTCCAAAATTCAAATAAATGCAGATCAAAGAAATGAAATAATTATTAATTATCTGGATAGAAAATCTATCCAGGTCAGGCGAGTACCTGAAGCCCAGCCATCTGATGAACTTATTAACAGTTTTGCACTGTATCTTGGTGATAATTATGATGCCATTGAAAAGCTTTATAAAATGATCAAACGAACCATGCAAAAAGGAGAAAGCTTTAAGCTTTATATTGCCAATGAACCACAAAAAGCAATCAGTTCGATGTGCCAGTTTGCGCACAGGCTGTATCAATCTGCTTTTTTGGCTGATTATAAATATCTTAAATCACCTCAATTTCTAATTACCGCTCGAAGTTCTTCTCTTCCCAATGTTCAAAATTTTTTTTCAGGGCAATGGCTCGAACGATATATCTTACAAAAAATGATAGAAGTTGTCGAAAATATCGCCAATAAAAAATCGATACACTTGAAATGGAGCTATTTAATCAATCCACAGATCAAACTTCCCAATGAAGATGATTTTGAACTTGATATCTTGTTTGAAGTTCAAGAACGTATCTATTGGGTTGAGGCGAAAACAGGTGACTATCAAGCCTATATTGATAAATATACAAAAATGTCCAAAATTTTGGGGGTTGATAATCAGCATGCATTCATGGTGTTGACAAATATTGAAGACAATTTGTGCGAATCCCTGTCAGCAATGTTTTCCATGAATGTCACTTCCATTCATGGTTTTATGGAATCCTTCGCCAATGTGCTTTCGCATGATATGCTTGCCCAATAGTATATAAACAGGTTCGTATCTTCTTTAAAATTCTCCTTTTCTTCTCTTGCATTTTTCAGCTTTGATATTATCTTAAATTTAGGGCCCGATAAAACAAGGATTATCAATACATTAATCAAGGAGTAAGAAAAATGCGTTTTGAAAAATTTACAATAAAATCCCAGGAAACCATTCAAAAAGCGCATTCTATAGCTGGTCAAATGAATCATCAGCAATTTGAGCCCGAACATCTATTGTCTGCAATGGTGGATACACATGAAAGTATTGTTCAGGCTATTTTGAAAAAAATGGGCGTTTCTGTTTCAGGTATATCCAGGGATATTCAAGCGTGTCTAAATAAAATGCCGAAAGTAACTGGCACGGGTATCAGTGATGTTTTTATGTCACAACGAACCCGGAACGTTATGAATTCTGCGTTAAGCCGGGCCGGTAATATGAAAGATGAATATGTGAGTCAGGAGCATTTGTTTCTGGCCATTGCTGAAGAAAAAAATACACCGGTTGCTGAGATCATGAAAAAACATCGCATTGAACCTGACCAGGTTCTCAATGCCTTGATCGCTATACGAGGAAATCAACGTGTGGATGATCCCAATCCAGAAGATAAGTATCAAGCCTTGGATAGATTTAGTAAAGACCTGACCGATTTGGCACGTCGCGGAAATATTGATCCGGTTATTGGCAGGGATGAAGAAATACGTCGAATTGTGCAAGTTCTATCTCGTCGAACAAAAAACAATCCCGTATTGATTGGTGAACCCGGCGTTGGAAAAACAGCCATTGTTGAAGGTCTGGCACAACGAATTGTTGAAGGTGATGTTTCTGAGTCTCTGAAAAACAGAAAACTTGTTGCACTGGACATGGGCGCATTAATTGCCGGTGCGAAATATCGGGGTGAATTTGAAGATCGTCTCAAAGCTGTTCTCAAAGAGGTAGAAAAAGCTGAGGGGCAAATAATACTATTTATTGATGAACTCCATACCCTGGTTGGTGCTGGCGCAACTGAAGGTGCAATGGATGCATCAAACATGCTGAAACCTGCACTTGCAAGAGGTTCATTGAGATGTGTTGGTGCCACAACAATCAATGAATATCGAAAATATATTGAAAAAGATGCCGCCCTGGAACGTAGATTTCAACCAGTCCTTGTGCAAGAGCCCAATGTGTCGGATACAATTTCCATTTTGAGAGGTCTGAAAGAAAAGTATGAAGTTCACCACGGTATTCGCATTCAAGATGCTGCCATTGTTGCAGCATCTACATTGTCCGACAGATACATATCCGACCGATTTTTACCCGACAAAGCCATTGATTTAATCGATGAATGTGCATCCAAACTACGCATTGAAATTGATAGTATGCCCACAGAAATAGATGAAATTCAAAGAAAAATCATTCAGGCAGAAATAGAGCGTCAGGCATTGAAAAAAGAGAAAGATCAAGCATCCATAGAACGTCTAGACGATTTGGACTTGCAAATAAAAGAATTAAGTGAAATTCTAAATGAGATGAAAGCCCACTGGCAAAAAGAAAAATCTGCCATTCAATCAATCCAACGCATCAAGGAGGAATTGGAATATATCAGCATTGAAGAACAAAAAGCTGAACGTGATGGCAATCTGGAACGTGTTGCAGAACTTCGTTATGGAAAATCCAGTGCACTTCAAAAAGATCTTCTTGAAGCCCAGGAACATTTGAAAATCCTTCAAGAACAGAATAAAATGTTGAAAGAAGAAGTTGATGACGAAGACATTGCCCAGGTAATTTCACGATGGACAGGCATTCCTGTACAACGCATGCTGGAAAGTGAAAGAGAAAAACTAATTCACATGGAAGATCGTTTAAGTGAGCGTGTCATTGGCCAGAAAACCGCTATTTCAGCAGTTTCAAATGCTGTGCGTCGCGCACGATCCGGACTTCAGGATCCCGATCGTCCCATCGGCTCCTTCATATTTTTGGGCCCCACAGGTGTTGGAAAAACAGAGCTTGCAAAAGCATTGGCAGCTTTTATTTTTGATGATGAATCTGCCATGATTCGTCTGGATATGTCTGAATACATGGAAAGACATTCAGTTTCAAGGCTCATTGGCGCACCTCCGGGTTATGTTGGCTTTGATGAGGGTGGATACTTGACTGAAGCTGTTCGCAGACGGCCATACTCAGTTATTCTTTTTGATGAAATTGAAAAGGCCCATGCTGAAGTATTCAATGTTTTACTACAAATACTTGATGATGGACGGATGACCGATGGCCATGGACGTACTGTGGATTTTAAAAATACTGTTATTATAATGACTTCCAATGTGGGCAGTGAATGGTTGTTATCCGATCTCGATCCACAGGAAAAGGATGACAAAGTTTTTAAAGCATTGCAGGCTCAATTTAAACCCGAATTTCTCAATCGCATTGATGATACGATCATTTTTAATCGTTTATCTAAAGAGCAATTAACTCGGATTGTTGATATTCAGGTGAATTATCTGACTGTACGTCTGTCACAACAAAAAATGGCATTGGAAATAGACGAATCTGTAAAAGAATTTCTTGTTGAAAAAGGATATGACCCAATATATGGTGCACGCCCCTTAAAACGAATGATTCAAAAATATATTGAGAATCCATTGGCTGTGGAGATACTGCGCGGTCAATTTGTTTCAGGATGCACCATTGTAGCTAAATTGAATGATGGAAAGGTTGTTTTTAATTCATGAACATGTTTGCTCTTTTCATTCGTTAACAGTTTTTCAGCAACATTATGACAAAACAATGAATTAAAACGCTCCCAATTGACACCCTTTAATTTTTAATTTCAATGTTTCACACGCACAACTCACATGAAGTTTTTTCATCCCCAATTCTTTTGCAATTTTCCAAACTTCAGCACATTGAATTATATTTTCTTTCTGCGTGTTATCAATGACCTGCTTTAACTCAGGTTCGATACTGTTTAAGGGTTTAATTATTTTATTTTCTGGCGGATAACCAAACAGCCCCAACTGACATTTACTTAATCGAATTCCAGAAATGTCTACAGTTTGGGCAACTGTTTGCACGGCGATTTGATTTTTTTCGGCGATATCAAACGCAGCCAAACAGGGTAACTTGTCTGATTGAAGATGTGCTTTGATGGTTTCCAAAAGCTTCTGATCTATTTGCGAAGGTTTCGTTGTTTTCATGATTTATTCTCCTGATTATTATTTTCGATTGTCTGAAAATATTCACACCACCTGGCAAGGGGACAATGATGACAATCCGGTCTTGATGCCTTACAAAACTGACGTCCCAGGTGAATGAGTTGCAATGAAAAGTCATTCCAGGTTTTTTTGGGAAGACAGGCCATGAGATCCTGTTCGATTTTTTCTGGCCTTTTTTGGATGGTTAACCCCAGGCGCTGTGAAATTCGGGATACATGCGTATCCACAACAATTGTTTGCATTCCAAACACCGCACCAAGTACGACATTGGCAGTTTTACGCCCAACTCCAGGTAAGCGAACAAGTTTATTTAGATCTCCTGGTACCTGTCCATTGTATTCTGATTGAAGCATTTCGCAACATTTCTTTATGTTTCGGGCTTTGTTATGAAAAAAACCAGTGGAATGAATTAAGGATTCAAGTGTTTCTAATTTCACTTCAATAAAATCTTTGGGAGTCTTTAATCGTTGAAACAGTTTGGGGACAACAGCATTGACCTGTCGGTCTGTGCATTGGGCTGATAATATGGTTGCAATCAAGAGTTCAAATTCGTTTTTGTGAATAAGTTGCGTTTTGACTTCCGGGTATAGCTTTTTTAAGGCATGTCTGATTTTTTTGATTCGATAATCGCTGATATTCGCCATTATGATGATTCCATTCGTCTGGCAACTTTGGGCCAATCTATTTCATGAAGATTTTGTACCATATTGTTTAGTGTACTATTTTTGATCGCCTGTTCTTGCTGTTGTTTTCCAAAAATATCATGAAATGGCAGCATTTTCATGAGCGCTTTGTTCTTGGCGTCTTCATTGGGTGTAAATACATCATATCGCCGGGAATAAAATGGATCTTCATTTTCCGCACAGACTCTGCCAAAGACATTGAAAAATCTGCAGGCCATTGGTCGCATGGGGTGAACCCCACAACGATCATTCACAAGAAATGGACAAGACTGACTGTTTTCATGTACCTGAAGATGCCTTTGAATCTGGTATCGACGTTTCCCTGAAATTTTTTCGATAACATACCAATACAGACCAACCACTTCAAGAGGGTAAACTGGAATAGTTGTGTGTGTATAACAGCAATTAGAACAACCACTGGCACAGGCCAATGTTTTGCCTTTTTTTAATTCTCGTCGAAGCCCATCATAAATTGCTTTGTCTGCTACAAAATATGTATCCAAAAGTATGGGAAGCCATTGCACTTTATTTTCATCAGATGGATAGGATAAACGCGTTGGCTTTGGCAACGTCTGCTTACTCTTTTTTTGCATTGAAATATCGAATATCTACAGGTTTTCGTCCAGTAACCGTTTGATATTTTTCTTTTGGAAATCCAATGCCAATAACAGAAAAGATCGATTCTGTCTTTGGAATTCCCAGTTTTTCCTTGATGGATACATCCCTTTTCATTGCTTCAACAGCAAATCCAATCAAACATGTGCCCAATCCCATTGCATGGGCAGCCAGAAGAATGTTTTGACTGGCCAGCAGTGCATCTTCATGAGGAGACCCCGCATATTTTTCTTTGTTTCCTCCAATAAGAATGGCTGCTGTCGCACCATGAAACAGGCGATCAATGCCTTCATTTTCAAAGGCTTCTATGGATTCTTTCACACGCGCATAATAATTACTATAATATTGTCCCAATTCATCCTTACTAAACCAATATGATACCAAACGAAGGGGATATGACTCGGCCATGCGGTTTAAGCTTTTAAAATATGCCATTACATGATTTCCTAATGTCAACAGAGTATCCCGATCTGGTAAGACAGTAAAAGACCATTTTTGAACATTCGATCCTGATGGTGCGGATATGCCAATTTTAATGAGATCATTCAATGTGTCAAGAGGAACTGGTTTGTCTCCATAATTTCGGCAGGATCGACGCGAACGCATCAGGCGAACAATTTGCTGAATATCAGGCTGCCCAAAACCCAGCCAATCCTTTTGTTCTTCAAATGTGGTGCAAAATAATGAATTATCCAGTGCATGAACTGTAATGGCTTCCTGAGGACAAATTGCCGCGCAATGTCCGCACTGAATGGACTCCTCTCCTGTAATGACTGCTTTTCCATTTTGTAATGATATGGTATCTGAAGGGCATACTGAAATACATAAACCACATCCAATGCATTTCTCTGAATCAATGGTTGTGGTTACTGTGTATGGAACCATTTAGAACTCCTTTTCAAAGAAAAAATTGTTTCAAGACTTCCTTACACATATGATTGAACGCGAACCCCCAGTAAAGTTCCCCTGGCAGTCTCGATATTGTCTGCAAAAACAGAACAATGAACGTAGGATTTTCTGGGATGCTGTTCTTTAACATGCGCTTTGAGAATTAATTGCGTATTCATGGGTGTGGGTTTAAGATATTTGACATTCAATTCGCCAGTCACAAAGTAAATTACCGGCTCTGTACCCAATTCGCGATTTTCCTCACGATAGACATGTGCCATTGCCGTGCAAATACTGTGACAGTCGATTAATGCTGCAATCAAACCGCCATAAACGACATCTGGAAAGGCCAAATGATAATGTTTCGGCGTAAATCGGCAAACACCTTCATCTCCTTCCCAATAACTTTTTATCTGTAAACCGTCTGGATTGTTTCGGCCACACCCATAGCATATGGCGACATGATCTGGAAAACAGTCTTGAAAACATTTTTCCGCCATTATTTGTTACGCTCCTGATTCTTCAAGTAATTGATAGGATTGCTACCCCTTCCAGACTGCGCAACATTTTCATTGAAATATCGCCTTTAACAAATTCCTCGGCACGTGATTTTTTCTTATGGCCCAGCACAAGGGTACGATAATTGCCCTTTTTAAATTGGTCTATAATACCATCAGCAACAGTGGGGTATGAATCTGATACCAGTTTGGTATGAATTTTTTCTGGCAAAAGGCCCTGGGATACCAAAGTGTCTTTTGCATTCTCCAGTTGTTTTTGCCATTTTTGAGTTTCTTCCTCTGTAAAATTTTCTCCCATCAGTTCTTCGCTCATGGACGTTTTTCTAAATATATGCAATAGCGTAATGTCAACGTCCTCTTTGCAAAGTGGTAAGAGAGATATATATTCAAGCGCTTCTCTTGAACTGACCGAATCTTTAAGAACGATTAGAATTGAATGTTTCAATGTATGCCTCCTTCATGCAAAAAAGGAATAATAACAACGGTTAATATCCTCTAATAATTCATCAATCGTTTCATAATATACGTGGGATCGTTTTGAAAAATGCATCAATACATCATTGAGCATTTTGGGAATATACGGAAATAATTTCCGAAGGTTTATAAATCGCCATTTATCCAATAGCGAAAAATCCCTTTCTTCCAAATTATCCTGTATATCCTTATAAAAATCTGGATTGTTTGTAATATTGTAGAGATCGTGAAATCCTTTTCCGATGGCGTACAATAATAAATTGCCCAAACCAAACAGATCCATGCCATATGGATTTTCAGTTGCACTGTAGTCATAGTCAAAATCGATCCAAACGTAGTTTCCGGTTTTTGGTTGAAAAATGAGATGATCATTGCGAATATCACCATGCCGATAGTCATTGATATGAAGAAAACGAATGGCTTCAAACGCTTTGATCAATTTTTGAAAAATTTCCGGTAAGGCCTCATGGAAATATTGCCGGTGATCCATATTTATTCTATTGATGTAATTAAAAAAATTCGGTCCGCGAACAATATCAAGGATTCGTATATTATTTCCTTTTGGGTCATGGTATGATTCCCCTTGCATAAATAGGGGATGATCCCGCACCAATGAAAGAATCTGACCTTCTTTATCCGGATTGCGAAAACATCGGATTTTCACACCCGCAAGGGTCGTGTCAAAGGATTCCAAAAATGAAAGTTTGACAATTTTTTTTTGCCCAGTGGCATCTTCAACAGCACGTTTTACCCACATTTTGGGGTCTTCAATACCAAAGCGGCGTTCTCGTTCATGTCCAGTGACAGTCAACACACGATCCGCAACCACAATTTTGTCACCGCAATCAATGGAATAGAAATCCGATGTATCTGTAAAACGACGGCCTGTCATGATCCCAATCCTTCAAGCATTCTTAATGGAAGACTGGAAAATGAACTCTTGACAGCGTCAATGAAATTTTTCATGCCATGATGTTCGATCACCAATCCCAACAGGCGATTCAAGACAGCAAAGGAATCCATATCATATTCAGCCAATTGTAGTGACTCATGATGATAGACCCGAATCATACCAATAATGTCTTTTCGACAGAAAATTGGAAAACAAAGCATGACCTTAAAACCTTCTAGTTTTGCAGCTTCAGGATATAGAACGCGCTGGTCGCGTGACATGTCATCAATGCAAATAGCTTCCCCTTTTTTCAGAGGGTTGTCTTCCAACCGAAAAGGAATTGGTCCTTTGGAAAGATATTCGTCGCTAATACCATAAGTGGCGACATGAAATAATTCTTGGACCCGTTCATCATACAACAAAATTGCGCATGCTTTGACTTCAAAGGAACGACAAATCAATTCAACAAGATCATTGAACAATGTGTTCAGATCTTCATATGTTGACATCTCCCGACATAGAACCTTAAAAGCACGAAAGTTAATGCGTCTGGTTGGCGTTTCACTCATTTTATCCTCCATTGATTCAGCAAGTTAATAAAAATACATTAATGGCCTATTAATTGGCATACAGGAGCAAGATTGTTTTGTCAAGTTATGTTAACAGGAAAAATGATTACTTTCTGATCTTACTGTTTTTTTAATAATTCTCTCCACTGATACAAACGCTTTTTAATTACCGACTCATAACCACGTTCTGATGGTTCATAGTAAACTCGGCCATCTAACTTATACGGAAAATACTGTTGATTTGTCAACGCATTTTTATGATCATGGGGATATTTATAACCTTTCCCATATCCAAGTTCATTCATCAAAGACGTTGGCGCATTCCGAATATGCAAGGGAACCGGCAAGGCGCCGGTCTGCTTGATATCAGCTTTTACCCGCTTATATGCCTCATAAATACGATTACTTTTTGGGGCACAGGCCAGGTATACGACAGCCTGT
>Ga0272440_1002292_pt1 | contig 15057 bp, 7 predicted proteins | sample SSMMMBAug17_FD_192440 | JGI IMG/M metagenome (GOLD analysis project Ga0272440, IMG submission 192440) | Marine sediment archaeal communities from Little Sippewissett salt marsh, Falmouth, MA, United States - SSM-MMB-Aug17 | ecosystem: Environmental > Aquatic > Marine > Wetlands > Sediment ... | reverse complement strand
TAGAACTGGTCAAATACTTAAAAAAACTTGGCTTGATGGGCATTGAGGTCATTTATCCTGAACATGACTTACAATCAATGCAGATTTATTCAAATATTGCAGAAAAATATAACCTTCTGGTTACTGGCGGTACTGACTTTCATGGAACTTACAAACCGAGTATTCAATTGGGTACTGGCAATGGTGAATTCCAGGTCGCCTACTCTGTTTATGAAAAAATGTTTGCGATTCATCAACAGCTACAAGGTGCTGCCCAAGAAAAGCATACGCAACAGCAGGAAATTATTGACCACTCAAACGATGATAACAACCCACAGTTAAACCTTCTCGAACAAAAAATTAACTACACGTTTAATGATATTTCTTTGCTTCAAATTTCGCTTCAACATCGTTCGTATGTTAATGAAAACGCTCATTTGGGACTTCAGGACAATGAACGAATGGAATTTTTAGGAGATGCTGTTCTCAACTTGGTCATTGGTGATCTATTAATGCATAAATTTCCCAAAGTCAACGAAGGCGACCTCTCTCGCATGCGTGCAACGCTTGTCAATGAAACGCAACTTGCTGTGGTGGCGCGCCAGCTAGATTTACAGCCACATTTGTTATTGGGAAAAGGGGAAATTCACACCAAGGGACGTGAAAAACAGTCTATTTTAGCAGATACCATTGAAGCCCTTATCGCGGCTGTCTATCAGGATGGTGGATTTGCCAAGGCATTCAAGTTTGTGGAATTCCTTTTCTCAAAATTATTGACACATATCTACAACAATGACTATAAAAGTAAATTGCAAGAGCTGGTTCAGGGCGTTTACAAGGAAACACCCGTTTACAACGTGATTCACGAAAATGGACCGGATCATAAAAAACATTTTCAGGTAGAACTGATAATCGGAAGTATTTTTTCATCCCATGGTTCAGGAAAAAGCAAAAAGTCAGCTGAACAAGATGCCGCCCGACTGGCATATGAACATTTGAAACCCTTGCACTCAGATACATGAACAAGCCATTTGTCGTTCCTGTTTTCATTCCCCAGGCTGGATGTCCATTTCGATGTGTGTTTTGTAATCAGTACATAATTACCGGTATTCAAAAAGAAACCTTACGTTCCTCAAAAATAATTGAAATTATTAACGAGTTTCTCAAATATAATCATACCCACAACCCAAATGTTCAAATATCTTTTTATGGGGGGAACTTTTTGGGCTTATCTCAAAAAGAGATGATCCATTTACTGGATGTAGGGCAATCCTATGTCAGCGCTCAAAAAGTGCAATCTTTACGTTTTTCAACCCGTCCAGATACAGTATCCTTTAATCAATTGCAACGATTGCAACCCTATTGTGTGAAAACAATTGAACTGGGCGTACAATCCATGAATGACCGAGTATTAGAAAAATGTCATCGTGGACATACATCGGATGATACTCGAAAGGCAACCCGGCTTTTGAAAAAAGGGGGTTACACAGTGGGTCATCAACTGATGATCGGTTTACCCGGTGACAATGAACATAGCTATTTTCAAACTGTTGAACAGATAATTGCATTGCAACCAGACTTTGTTCGCCTGTATCCCACGCTTGTTTTTAAAAACAGCACCCTTGCCCGATGGTATCAATCGGGTGAATATAACCCATTAACACTGGACAGGGCTGTCATGCTGGCAAAAAAAACACTGAACCTGCTGAGTCGTCATGAAATTCCGGTCATTCGTATGGGCTTACAGTCACAGGATCGCATGGAAAGTAATATTTTGGCAGGTCCCTATCATCCATCTTTTGGGCATTTCGTTTACTCTGAGCAAATGTTCGACAGGGTTTGTAAAGAAATTCAATTATTACAATCCAGTCAGGTCACTGTCCTGGTCAATAACAGACAGATCAGCCAGTTACAAGGGCTTCAGCAGAATAATATCAGGCGTTTAAATGAGAAGTTTCCGGATAAACGCATTCGTATTATTTTAGACCCAGCGATTTCTGATATTTGTATTATGGATATATAGTCCATTTATTATGTTCGAAAAATTTCATATATGATTAAGGCTGTTCGCGGGTATACTTCAGCATTTTTGATTAAAATGTCTTTTGGTATGATTAAAGTAGAAGAATTTTCAGAAATCATATCTTGTTTGTAATGACTCCCCAATAAACAATCTTCACCAAAAAGGTCACCCTTTTTTAAACGATCACCATTTGATGATATTACTTCTCCCGATGTAATACAATATAAGTTTTGGGGGGTATCATTGGTCTGATAAATATTTTCTCCTGGTGAAAAATACTTTTCTATCGCACTTTCCGATATAATTTCAAGTGCTTGTACGCCAAAAGTATTAAAAAGTCTTGAGTTTGACAAATGATATATTTTTTCAATTAAATTCATTTTTTCAGCTTTTTGATCCACAGCAAACAGTCTTAGTATGGTTTTTTTAAATAAACTAGAATCGCTATTTCTCATTTTTTTTCTTAAAATCGTTTGATACTTATCTGGATCCTTATCCCAAAGAATTTGTGCTGCTGCTGTACACTCAATGGGTATATTACTTTCAAGTGATTGGATAACAATCTCTTCAAGACTCATCTTATTGATTGAAAAGTTGTCAGTAAAGAATTTAATTCTTTCATCAATAGGCCTTGCGTCAATGAGTGGCCGTATTAATTTAAATATTTTTCTGGTGACACCCTGTTCAATAGTTTCAATGGCATTCCCTCTTTCTTTTGCAGATTTGGAATGAAGTGAGGCATTCACTAACTCATAGTCTGGTAATTTACCTCCCAACGTTAATAATTCCAAAACATACTCAACGATTGTTCTATGAATATCTAAATAAAACTTTTTTAAAACTTCAAGTCCTGCCGTTGAACGTTCCTGGTCAAGCATTGAATAGTAATACAGGAACTGATATGCATTTTTTAACTCAGGAATAATCATTTCGGACGATAATAGCTCAAACTGGGGAAAAGCTATACGAGAAAGAACTCTCGCAGCAATGGATCTTCCTTTGTATGGATAATTATCGGAACGAATAATATGGATTACAAAAGGGACACTTTTCAGGCCTAAACTATGGATAACCTGTTCAACTTTTCGACGCTCATATGAAGTATAATGATGCGCATTTAGCAGTAAAGGGGAGATACAGTTGGAATTTCCAATTTTGGTTAAAGCGTCCATTCCCATGATTCTATCTTCTGAATCTCCATTTTGAATTCTTTCCAAAATTGGCGGTATTAATCGTGTTGAATTTTTATTGATGAGTCTGCATAATGATTTTAATGCGGTTTTTCTAATTTTTAGATTTGAGTGAACCAGATACTGGACAATAAAAGAAGTATATAGCTCATCGTTTGTCCTGCCCATTGCGGTAATCGCTGCATTAATGTGGTCATCATCTCCTTTGACCAGGGTTTGTATAATATTGATTGCTTCTTTTTTACTTTCAGATTTCCAGCTATACCATAGTGCAATTGCACCAATAGCAATCTCATCGGGTTTTGAAGAAAGGGCCAACTTATAATATTTGGCTTGCGGTATTCCATGGACAATTAATTCTTCAATTAATTCCGTTCCAATGTCTAAATTATCCTGTTCAATCCATTTAATAATATCACGAAATAATTTAGAATCTGATTCCTGGATCATTCTTGAAAATATTGGAATGGTTGAAAGTTTACCTTGATAGGATGTCCGGCAAATATATTTCATAAACGTATTTAGCGCATCCGCCTTGTTTTCAATCCACAAAATCTGAATGGCAATTAATGCTTCTTTCTCTTTTCCAGAAGTAGCGATATTTTTTAGAAACTCAATCTGTTCATTGCTTAATTTTCGAAGAAGATCCTTGAAGTTTCCGGAAAAATCCAACCAGCTATTTTTGAGATTCGATATCATTGCTGTTATATATTCATCTCGTAATATTAGCACCAGAACCAAGTAAAGCAATGAACCAAATATACCAACCAGTGATATATTTGAAGGTTTTAACACACTACCAAAAAGTAAAAATACGCCAGCAAATGCAGTGGCAAAAGGAACAGCAATCCCTTCTATAAACAATCTTGTTTGATTCTGTGTTTTTGAAGGCAATGCATTTAATAAAAGATTGGTATTATCATAGTCAATTGAAATATAGATGCCCTGATATGCGATGAATCCAAATAAAGCCGCATAAAAATCATACCGCATAAATAAAAGAGTAAAGGTAAGGGAATATATAATTGGCAGGATAATTGCGATATTCCTTATGCCAAACAGTATGACAAAACGATTAAATAAGAATAAGCTAATTGTGAAGTTAAAACCATTTATAAAAATGTACAATGTACCAAAAAGATTTGCCAACTCGGTTTCGCTGGTATTTTTTGAAAAGATATCCATGTATTGAAACTCACAGATATTCGTTAGTACCTGAGTGATGAACAGGACTAAAATAACAATCACAACAAAATATGAATTTTTAACTGTTGAAATAATTGTCACTAGCTGGCTTTTAAAACTGACTCCTTCGTTATCGTCAACATCCATCACGTCAATCTCTTTTTCTGTTTTGATGATCCATTTTAAAACAGGGTAAGCGATAAATGCGAGTAAAGACCATGCCAATAAAAGATTGGTAACGCTAATAAACTTCGTTAGAAAATTGATAGCAAAACCCGCAGTAATTGCACCAATAGCACTGCCGCCAGAAAACAATGCAAAGAGTCTTTTACCATCTAATATATCGAAGTAATTATAAGTATAGTTCCATAGAATCGAATAAAGAACAAAGCACCAAAGTGTGGTGTACATTTTAATAAAATACAAAAAGAAATTATATAAAAAAGTATCTTTTGATAATGTGAGGAAAAGAAAAAAAGATATCCCACCAATGATCTTGCTTAAAATAATATATTCAAAAATACGTTTTTGACCATATTTAGATGTTAAAAATGAATAAAAAGGGATGTAACAAAGGGTAACAAAGGGGAGTAAAATATAAATATAAGGTAATTTATTGACGCCAACATTCAGCAAAAATAGGCTATCAGCTGTTGCAACACCTATTGATAAGCCTGCTTGTAATAATAAAAATAATGAAACAAATTTAAATACTATTTGTTCCTCACCTTTATTGATATTAAAAACTAAACTAAGTATATTTCGCATTTAATTTTTCGCATTTTTTCTAAAATATAAAATCAAATATATATATTATTTTTTCAATTCCATAACAAGACGAAAACCAATGTTATTGTCTTTATGGTCAGGTTTAAGCCATGATCGCGCATTCAGATCCAAGCCTTTTGAATCATATGCCCAGGAACCGCCCTTGATCAATTTACATGATTCTTTTTTTAATGAAGGAAGATACTCATTTATGTGTGAATTAGAACACCATTCTGCGACATTACCTTTCATATCATACAACATCCAGGCATTGGGCTTTTTTTGGGCAACTGGATGTGTCGTATTGTTTGAGTTGGCACAATACCAGGCATATTGATCAAGTAAAGAATCTTTTTTGCAGTTTGTTTTTATGCTTTTATTGATGATGTCAGACTGTTGAACTTCTTTAATCATACCCGAACTGGCAGCGAACATCCATTCCTTTTCAGTGGGTAGACGAAATTTCCATATCTTTTCACTTTGGTTTAATTTATCGATAAATATTTGGATATCATTCCAGGAGACATTTTCTACTGGACAGTTTTTGGGACAGTCAAAAGAAGAAGGTTTTGCTCCCAAAACAGCGCTCCACTGTTCTTGCGTTGTTTCTGTTGTTTGAATATAAAATGTTTTATTTAAGTCACCCATATGTATTTTTTTAAATGTCATCTGCAGCATGTTTGTGATACAGTCTGGCTGAGCAATGGATGATTGATCCTTATAATCAATAAAAACCCATTTTTCGCCATTACAGAATTCCATGAGTTTTTCTTTAGAATTATAGCGAATGATGCCTTCATTATAGATATCACATGTTTCAACCATTCCGGGTTTTATGCCACCATTGATATCTATACTATTATTGAATTGAGAACGTCCATTTACATGCAGAACTGCTAAAGGGTTGTTGGCTCCAAAACCAAATTCTTTATTATTGAAAATATCTTTTTTTAGCATAAATGCATCGGAGTTTATGCCATCGAATAAATCAGCATCAAGACCAGAACCGGCGCCATCATTTGATTTTATATTGTCTAAAATAACTCCCTTTTGAATTTTGTCTGCGGTTATCGAGTGGTCAGCTAGTTTAGATACTGAAATGGATTCATTGCGAATTTTATCTGTTGTTACAGAACTATCCGCTAACTTTGATTCAACAATAGCGCCATCTTTGATTTTACTTGTTGAAATCGATTGATCTTCTAGTTTAGATTCAACAATAGTGCCATTTTTGATTTTATTCGTTGTAATCGATTGATCTGCTAATTTGGATTCAACAATAATCCCATTTTTGAGTTTATCCGCTATAATAGAGCCATTTGCAATTTTAGATTCAACAATAGCGCCATTTTTAATTTTATTCGTTGAAATCGATTGATCTGCTAATTTAGATTCAACAATAGCGCCATTTTTAATTTTATTCGTTGAAATCGATTGATCTGCTAATTTAGATTCAGCAATAGCGCCATTTTTAATTTTATTCGTTGAAATCGATTGATCTGCTAATTTAGATTCAGCAATAGCGCCATTTTTAATTTTATTCGTTGAAATTGATTCATTTGCCAATTTGGATCCTGTAATCGCGTCATTTTTAATTTTTTTTGTTGAAATCGATTGATCTGCTAACTTGGATTCAGTAATCGCGCTATTTTTGAGTTTATTTGTTGATATAGAAGTATTTTTGAGTTTAGATCCAACAACTGATCCATTTCTAATTTTGTTTTTGGTTATAGAATCATCAGCAATTTTAGATTCACTAATCGCACCATTTTTAATTTTATTTGTTGTTATCGATTCATCTCCGAGTTTAGAATCTTCACTAAAGCTCTTCAGAACCGATTTCAACGAAACCGATTGAAACAAAACAACAGCACCCGACAATTTCTGTCTTGGTAGAATTTCTTGACCATTTTCAAGAGTGACTCCAATATAACAATCATTATCCAGAATTTTAGCGGAAATTGGTGTATGTTCTCCTAGAATAACATTGAATACGCCTTTATGGAATCTGACCTTTTCATGCGTCTCTTGCCAAATAGCATAGCTTCCAGTTGATTCAGAGTATAACTTAAAAGATACCCTAAAAAGACCATTTATTGGAGAACCTGCTGGATGTTCCAAATATCCCTGATATTTGGTTATAACTGGAAGTGCTTCTGAATTTTGAATCCAACCAGTTATACATATTACGATATAAAATGTGATAAGAAGATATTTTCTTTTCAATTTTATTTCCTTTTATTTTTACTTTTTCCTTAGTTCATTTTACAATGTAAAATTGGCACACCGTTGAATTGCTTAACTTCAAACCATGTTGTCATATCACATAGTGATTTGATATGTTTTGACTCGATGACTCCCATATTCATTATAATATCAGTTGTCCAGCCAATTTCTTTTATTTCTTTTAAAATTTTTTCATGCATTGCAACAATACCCCCAACAGGAAAAGCTGAAAGACAAGGCATTGCATGGTAATAACTCGCATCTCTGTGTTCATCATAGATACTATCTTCATCACCCCAAGGGGGATCTGCAAAAATAAGATCCGGTTCAATTTCTTTTGGATAATCTGAAAATAGATCACTTTCAATCAGCATGATATCTACATTATGATCGCGAACGTTTTTATAAGCAACTGATATCGCATCAGAATCTAAATCCAAGCCAATTAACCTTGCTTGGGGGAGTTCTTTTTTTACTGAAATAGATAACGCACCGCATCCAATGCCACATTCAACAATAACTGGTGCTGTGTGTTTTATGGTCTTTTCAGAAAAAAATTTGACAATGGCATCAATCAGATTCGTTGCTTCTTTATCTGTAATATAGACCCGTTTATCAATATAGTATTTTTCCTTTCTAAAAATTAAGTATCCCAAAATATATTCAAGCGGTTCTCCGAGTTCTCTTCTTTTTAAATAGCGCTTTAATCTTCTTGTATCATGTTGCAGTGTTAGAGAATTCATTATTAAATCGAAATCATGTTCTGTAATATTGTAATCTTTTAGATATTTTTGTTTCAATGGATCCTTGTTTTCCATTTATTTCCTCCTAACCCTCCTACTTTATAGTTCATAACTATCTAATAATACTTATAATTCCATCATCTCCGTCTTCAACAAGAAAAAATAATTCTTTAACCAGTTCATCATCATCAATATAATGAAACCGATTGACATATAATCTAAATTTTTCTTCTATTTCTTTGCCAGTTGTTGAGATAATGAGGGGATTCTTTTTATCAGGATCAAAAGGATATGAATCAATCGTCTTATCCCTATACTTAAATACCTGGATACTTCTTGATTGTTCATTCCATTGAAGAATATAGCAAAATTCAATTTCAAAAAGTTTTGTAATTTTTTCTAATGTCTCTTTTGGCGAATTTATCATCAATTTTTCTTTAATTAATGTCAAAATGGAAGAGGCAATGGTAAGGTCCTGTAATGAAGCACCAGAATTTATTTTTCCAACGACAACATAATACGAAGTGTCATACGTAAAACGATCAAAAAAGTCACTTGTGACATTATCACCAACTCTATAAATAAGTGCTTTATAACCGCCGATTGTTTCATTGATTGGCTGAAAATATTTCTCAAGATAATTTTTGGCAAGATCATCAGATGTTCTAAACTGCTCAGCTTCTATAAGTTCTTGTTTGGATTGTGATGAAAATTCCCTGAGCACAGAACTCATTGTATTAAATGTATTAGATAAATCATTCACCTCCTGGATATTAATCGTGCCTTTTTCGGATATTTTGTATTCATAATTCCCACTACTAATAATTGATGCTGCCCTATTCAGTAATAGAATACTACTTGTTATTTGTTTTGATATAATCAAAACAACAACAAAACCAAATAGTAGTATTCCAATCGTCATTTTTAAGGAACTTACCAACAATTCTTGTGTGCGGGTTTTGATCTCTTGTGCATCAATTGTTACTTCAAGAATGCCACATACCTTTTTTGCATTTGAATATATTGGCACATAAGCACACATAACATGCTTTGCTGATGGCAGTACCAGTAAATCAGTTACAATCAGGCCTTTTTTAATTATATCTTCAATAATATTTTCTTCTGAATTAAAATAGTGATAGGTGATAATATTTGAGTTTCGATCGCCATAAGATTTATCTCCATATTCTGCAAACAAAGATAAATCGTCTAACTGATAAGAAAAAATTCGAATACTTTTGGCCTGTTCCCAATCAATAATAGTTTTAAAAGAAGATTCCTTCGTGGCAATATGATCCAAACCTTTTCCATTAATAAATTCAGCAATAGAAATAGCCAGTGATGATGCTTCTTCATTTAATCCCCAATAAATCTCCTGTCGTTCAGTTACAAACAATAAACCACTACTGATTATTGCCAGAACTAAAAAAACAGGTATGATTGTAATTGCATTTTGAGTTTGAATTTTCATAAATTTATCTCAATAAAAAATAAACTAAAAAGTCTATAATACATTATATTTTAAAAAATTGATAACGACATTTGGACATTCATTGATTATTGTAAAAAAGTGTCCTTTGGAGATGCTTAATATCGTTGCGCCTAAGTCGTTATCCGCTATTAAATCATAAGGTATCGCCTCTTCAAGAATGAGCGCACCAACACCGAATATCGGAATTGACTGATGTTTTTCTTGAGTCATAACCTTGCCTTGAACAACAACATAAAGCTTTTGTAAAACTGTACCCGATGGCACAATTACTTTTCCTGGTTGATAACTGGATTCAGCTGTGACTTCCGCAATTAATATTAATTCTGAATACTGAAGACTACTAAATGCTTCTATTTTATTCAAAGCAAATATTTTTTCTGTTATATTCATAAGAAATTATCTCATAATTAAATTTTGATTAAAATACTACCTGTTTTGTCCCTTGATAATAATAAATTTTTCAGTTCATAAATATTCAAAGGAATATTTGAGTCAAAATTTAAATCATCGTTTTCTAGGTTATTAACGATCCAAAACCTGGAATCTTTTTTAAGGATGACTTCACTCTCTAAACTTTCAAGCTGAGTGCCATTTTCCTTAAATAAACACAATTGAAATTGTTCTCGCAATAAAGAATTAATGGAACAATTATTGAGATCAATACATATAAAAGCTTGAACAGAGTCACAAAACAGATCTTTTATTTCAAGGGTAACTTTGCTCCAATCTCCAGAATAAAAATGAATATATTGATTGAGTATCGTAGAAATCATAGAGGATAGACGAACATTATCATCATAATTTGAGTTTTTTATAAACCAGATTAAAATCATATTTTGCCATCTTGTCCAACCCAAACAATGTTCATTTGGTTTTTCTACAGCCAGAATTGAAATATCTTCATGTTCAACTTCAATTTTTTCCTTTAATGTCCTGATCATTTCTTTTTGTTTTCGATTTTTTTCATGCTGAAAATTGGTTTGCTCTATATTTTCATGTGTTTGCTCCAATGAATCACTCATCAAGTTAAATGAACTTGAAAGATCAGCCAATTCAAGCGGTTTTTCAATTGAAATTTGCTTTCCATAATGCCCTGCAGCGATTCCAAGTGCAACTTCTTTAAGCTGTTGAATCGGTGCAGTAACTTTTTTGGAAATTTTAATAGAAAGATAAGTAACCAAAAGCATTGCAATTATAGCGACAAAAGCAACTTTTAACATTGCAATTCGTGTTTTATCTGTAATAATTGAAACGTTAATATCTGCCCCTGCAATCGCTTTATTTTCATTCTTTGAATTTTTAATTGCTGAAAACCCAGACTTGAAAAGTCCCCATTCATCCCAATCTTTAATTGCGGATAGATGGACACTCCCTTTAAATAAAACATCACGTAGGTGTTTATCCGCTGGAGTCGCTTCTGCATAACCAATCGCTGTGTGACTTTCATCCACATTTGAATCCACTACATAAATAATCTGCGTGACTTTGTCAAAGTCTCCCCTTAGGTGTTTGATAAAATCATAATCATAATCAAGATTTGGCAGTTCGGTCAATTTCATAGTGTAGACAAAGGTCAGTCCAAGTTTTTCCCTAATTTTTCTCATTGGCTTCACATATTTTAAAAAAAGAGTCCCCATTTCATTTCGAAATCCCTTCACATATTTTTCATCATCAACAATGCCATTGTCTATGTCAATGCTAACCAATCTGTCAGTCACGCCATATATCAACCCTGTCTGCTCATTAATCGTGATATCATGTATGGGTTGATCAATTTCTTTTTTAGTTGATTTAAACTGTAATAAAACAAATTCAACAGTTTCAAGGTTTTCTTCTGTAAAATCTATTTTGACTAATTTTTTCCTGCTATTATCAATACCATATAATTTGTTTTGCTGATCACTAAAACATAAAGCGTCCAGGTTATAGTCATGCAACAAGCCAAAATGCTTAACATTTCCTGTTTGTGGATCTATACTGAATAAAAATTTTGTACTGTCAAACTCAGTAGACGAACTTCCAGTAACAATCAGTTTGTTTTGTTTATTTGAATACGTAATGGAATCACAAAAAACTGGAAATTGGTTTAGAATTGCTGTTTGTCCTGTTTGGGGATCAATCGTAATTAATGCATGCTTATTATTGTCGATGGCATAAAAAAGACGATTTTTTGAATCAAATGCGATCTTTTTTATATCGGTATCTGTTAAGTTAATCGGCGGTCCATTAAAGGCTGTACCATTGGTTTCATCAATGGTTAGAATTTCTTTTTTTGAATTCAGTCCATATATTTTTTTATTTTGATCATCATAATTGATTGTATTTATTTTTTTTATCGCCAGAATTTGATCATGTTCATCGCCATCAATAAAAGCCGCAGTCACCGTGCTTATTGCAAATAGCTTTTTATCAAAGCCTTTTAGTATTGATGTATATAAACTGCTGTAAGTAAATTTTGCGATAACAATTAATGTTATTAAAATTGATGGAATTAATAACAATATAATTAAATAATTTAATGAAATATTTATTGATTTTTTCATTTTTTTACCATATTCGGTTAACTTCGACAATATTCAAATATTGTCAATGCTGTTTTAGGATATATCTCTGAGTTTTTAATTAGAATTTTCTTTGGTATAATTAATGCTGTCATATTTTCTGAAATCATGTCTGTTGAATAATGCGAATGTAATAAGCAGTCTTTACCAAAGACATCTCCCTTTTTAAATTTTTGACTATCAGAAGAATTTCCTTCACCCGAGATAATACAATATAGATTCTTCGCTTTTTCATCCGATTTATAAATATAATCTCCAGATGGAAAGGTTTTTTCTTCGATATTCCTTGCAATCAATTCCAAAGCCTGTACACCAAAAAACTGGAACAAGCTGGAATTTGACAGGTGATAAATTTTATCTACAAAACTAAATCGTTCCGATGATTTATTTATGCCTAATAGAATTAAAGCTGTTTTTTTAAACAAGGTTGATCTTGTCTCTCTCATTTTTTTTCTAATGATATCTTGATACTTTTCAATATCTATATCACAAAGAATTTGAGCGCCTGTTGTAGATTCAACGGGTATATTGCTTTTAATTGAATCAATGACAATTTCTTCACTGGACATTTTTTTGAAGGAAAAAGTATTGTTATAGAACGCTATTATTTCTCCAACAGTTCTTGCATCAATGAGTGGAAGAATCAAGTTAAATATTTGCCTGGGAACGCCTTGCTCAATTGTTTCAATGGCATTTCCTCTTTCTTTTGCTGACTTTGATTGAAGAGAAGCGCTAACTAATTCGTAATCGGGTAATTTACCACCCAGTGTTAAGAGTTCGAGAACATATTCTACAATTGTTTTTTGAATATCTAAGTAGAGTTTTTTTAGTACTTCAATCCCTGACGTTGACCTTTCCTGATCAAGAATAGAATAATAGTATAAATATCGATACGCATCATTTAGTTCGGGTATTATTATAGATGAAGTCAACAGTTCAAATTGTGGAAATGCAATACGAGATAGCGCTCTTGCTGCAATTGATTTACCTTTATGAGAACAGTTTTTAGATCTTACGATATAGACAGCCATTGGAACACCCTTTAATCCAATACTGATAATAACCTGTTCCGCTTTTCTTCGTTCAATGGGCGTGAAATAATGGGCAATATCCATTAAAGGAGGAATACAATTAGAATTTCCTATTTTTATTAAAGCATCCATTCCTTGAATTCTTTCATCATTCTCTCCATTTTGAATAATTTCAAGAATATGCGGGATAATTCGTTTTGAATTGGCATTAACCAATTGGCAAATAGATTTTATGACATTTTGTCTTATTTTTGGATTTGCATGTTGAAGATACCGGATAATATAATGCGCATATAACTCAATTTTTGTTCTTCCCATAGCGACAATAGCCGCATTAAAGTAGTCATCACTTTTATTTAATAAATCCTGTATGATCTTTGTTGCATCTGATCTTTTTTCAGGCTCCCAGCTACTCGATAACGCAATCGCCCCCAAGGTAATTTTTTTCGGATCATTTGAATATGCATAGTTATAAAACTTGCTGGGTTGCGGAATATCATTGGCTAATATTTCCTCAATGAATTCATGCCCAATATTATCAATATTATCATCTTGCTCAATCCATTGCATAATCGAACGAAATATTTCTGTGTCAGACTCTTTGATCATTTGAGAAAAAAGGGAAATCAAGCTTAATCGTTGATCATATGTTGTTCTTTTGGAAAACTGGAAAAAGGAATTTAAAGTCGATTTTTTATCATTGAGCCAAAGTATTTTCAGTGCGATGTATGTTTCACTTCCTTTAGCTTCAGCACTTTTCAGTTTTAAGAAATCAATTTCATTATCGGTTAATTGAGAAACAATTTCATCCGGATTTTTTGAAAAATCTAGCCAACTTTTCTTCAAGTTTGAAATCATCGCTGCCATATATTCATTACGTAAGAACATTACTAATAACAAATAGAGCAAAGCAAAACACAATCCTGCCAAAGATATACTGGAAGCTTTCATTGAACTTCCAAAAAACAATAAAAAACAACCTGCTATTGCAGTTGCCAGTGGTTCAGCCAGGCCCTCCATAAAAACTCTTGTATTATTTTGAGAATCGGCAGGCAGGGCATTTAATAACAAATTTGTGTTATCATAATCAATCGCAATCATAAACCCCTGGTATGCAAAAAAACCAAATAAAGCCGCATAGAAATCATACTTTATAAAAAGATATGTAAAGGCTATTGAATAAATAACGGGTTGCATCAGGGCAATATTTTTAACGCCCAGCCTCAATGCTAAACGATTAAATACAAATAAGCTGATAATGAAATTAAAACAATTGATTATTATAAACAGTTTCGCAAAAAGATTGGCGAGTTCCTTTTCACTGGTATTCTTAGAAAAGATATCCATGTACTGATATTCACAGATATTCGTCAATATCTGAGCAAGGATTAAAACATAAAGAACGACTCTAACATATTTTGATTTTCTGATAACTGAAAAGGTACTGAATATTTGATCTTTAAAACTGGTTTCCTCCTGCTCTTCAGGATTAACAATATCAATTACTTTTTCTGTTCTTAATATCCATTTCAAAACAGGATAAGCCAATAGGGAAATTAAAGACCAAATAATATAAAGGTTTGTAACACTAATATATTGCGTTAAAATATTGATTAAAAAGCCACCGGATATGGCTCCAATAGCACTTCCACCAGTGAAAAAAGCAAACAGACGCTTGCCATCCAGAATATCAAAATAATTGTAGGTATAGCTCCAAATTATTGAATAAATAGCGATAAACCAAAGTGATGAGTAAATTTTAACCAAATAGAGCAAAAATTTATATGCTGTTGTGCCATGGAGTAGTGTTAGCAAAGAATAAAAAAGCAGGCCGCCGATAATTATCGCTATTATAACAT